>VTLG01007391.1_pt1 | contig 10546 bp, 10 predicted proteins | sample 4694571 | NCBI WGS metagenome assembly VTLG01 (sample SAMN12604809, study PRJNA352737) | marine metagenome | biome: ENVO:00000447; feature: ENVO:00000209|ENVO:00000569|ENVO:01000036; material: ENVO:00002151; isolation source: viral sequences binned using virsorter ... | reverse complement strand
TTTCAAAAATTGTTTTTGCCTTTTCTTGGAATTCTTCAGAGAGTTCTTCTCCTTCGAATAAAGCAGCAACATCTTCTTCGATGTTAAGTTCTGCAGTAAGTTCCTCTTCCTCGGCAACGACTTCCTCTTCAGTAGTCTCTTCTTCAGCAACTACTTCCTCTTCAGAAGTCTCTTCCTCGGCAACGATTTCCTCTTCAGTAGTTTCCTCTTCAGAAACAACCTGATCTTCAGGTTTCTCCTCTTCCTCTTTTTTCATAGTAGGCATTGCTTGATCGCCAGGCGTTGCCTTGGCATTAACAACATCTCTAACTTGCTTAAGAGTTTTACCAGGTGTATTTAATTTAGCTGAATTATCATCAACTTTGTAATTTTCTGGTGTAGGGCCGCCTAGATCCTCTATTTGTGCAGTATTGCCAGGTGTTTTAGCACCTTGTGGGCCTTTATGCATTGGTTCTCCAGGAGCAGCATTTTTGTTTACTACGTTTTCCATTTCTTGTAAATCGTTACCAACGGACATTTTTAGATATTTTGATTAATCTGTATTTATTTATAGAACTTAAAGATTTGATAAAAAATCGTTAAATAAGTTAAGTTTATGCTCCTCAAGAGCTTTTTGATCGACTAGAGTGTTAATTCTCTTCTTTGTTTCATCAACAAACTGTTCACGAAGGGTTCCACCTTCCCAAACCCACTCTTTTCCTTCCATAATTCCATTAACAAAAGCATCAGGTGCAGAAGGATCAGCGACTATATCAGCAGCAGTTGCTAACTGAAAATCTTCACCAACAACCTTAAGACCATCCTTGTCTTCTTTTAATGTTCCAATACCACGTGAAGAAACACCAAGTGTAACACCTTCATTAATAAGAGATTTTGCAATCTTACCCATTGGTGTTTCTAGGAGTTGTGCTTTACCCACAAAATTATTTCCCTCTTGACGAAGTTGTGTAATTTTATGTGATACACGATCAAGGTTTACTGTAGGGCCATCTGGATGACCAAGTTCACCAAGTGCACGACCTTTATTGATAAATGATTCACTGTATCTTCCAACTTCTTTTGCAAGAGTATCTACAGGATACATTCTCCCATTACGATTTTTGAGATTCCCTTGTAGGAAAACTCCCTCAATATACATTTTCTTTTTAGCACCTTTTCCTTCGGTGATAAACTTAACGCTTGAAATTTCTTCGGTAATGAGTTTCATTTTCTTAATTAGTAAATCCTACTTTAGTTCCCCTTACAGTAGCAGCTGGAGTTGCAAAAACACACTGAGTATAATCTTTTTGCAAATATTCTGTAGTATTAGCTGCCATTGTAAAAGAACCAATAGCACTTCCACTTTGAGCTGATACTACCTGAACCGTAACTGATGCTCCTATAGAAACAAGACGTACTATTCTTGCCTCACCAAAACTGGTTGCAGTTCCAGTAGTAGATGGCAAAACAATTTCTGCTCCTAATGCTTGGGTAATGTTGGCCATTATTCTTCGTCCTCAGTGGGTTCGGTTTCGGTTTCTGTTTCAGGTGTATCAGTATCAAACATTGAAGTACCTACAGCTGCCTTTTGAGCATCTATTTTTTCAGCTGCTTTGGCAAATAATACATCTTTTATTTGGTCACTAATATCAGAAGCTGATGAATCAGTGGCTATCAAATTGACAAGTTCTTCCATAAAAATTAATATAATCCTATTCTTTATTTATATCTCTGCCTTCTTAGTGTCTTTTCCTAACTGTGCATTAGTTATTCCATCATCAATTTCAGGATCCATTGGAATATCTCCCATGGTATCCATTTCACCTTCTTGTGGTAATGGTTCTCCAGTTATAGGATCAATTGCATTTGGATCAGGTATAATACCATCTTTAATTTCCTTTTCTATTTGCTCATCCTGTTCGATCATTTCTCCGTCAGTTTGACGTAAAACATTCTTACGAACCCACTCTTGTGAATAAAATCTTCCAATATAAGGTTCGATGGTAGCAAGCGTAGCTAAACGCTCATTCATCATCTCAGTTTCTTTGAGTTCAGCAAACTGATTATCATAAATGAAATCATATTGGATATGTTCACTTAGTATTTCCCAATCTTCTGGAGTTACAATATTCTTCAGAATTAACTGTGTCTTAAGCATATCTGTGAACATATGTGCAAAACGCTTTCTTAAACGTCCTACAAACTTAGCAAATTTAAGTTCATCTCTTAGGATTTCTGATGAACGACCTAAATTAAAACCACCATCTGCAGCAATTCTAGATTCAGGAACACCAAGTGATCTATAAAGTTTCTTCTGGAAGTACTCAATATCAGCAAGTTCTCCTAAGTTTTGTCCACCTGGAAGTGTTGTGATTTCAGTTCCTCTACCACCTTCTCTACGTGGTAACCAGAAATCTTCCATCATAGACATGAACTTTCTGTCATCTCTAACTTCACCAGTATTTGCATCATATACTAACTTATTTCTGTAACGACTCATTACCTCTCTGAGGTATTGTTCAGCCTTAACCTTTGGTAAATTACCTACATCAATATAGAAAATTCTTCTTTCTGGTGCTCTTGATAATCTGTAAATAACAAGACTGTCCTCAATCATTCTAAGTTGATTAAGTGACTTAATTGCTTTATGAAGATATGAAAGAACATTTCCTTTATTTCTATCCACAAGACCAGAGGTTACATATGTGATAGAATCTTTTGCAATTCTAACACCCTTCGTTCCACCACCACTTGTTATCGAACTAGATGGGTATGCTGGAGTTGGGGTATATATGAAATATTCTTCAATTTCAGGTGTTATTACTTTTTCTGGTGTATTATTCTGAGTATTTGATTGCATTGAAATGCGATCATTTTTATTTTTCTTCTCCTGACGCACATAACGCATCTTCATAGGATCAATATATCTTATTTCCTTTATACCCTCTTCTGGTTTCTTTACATCAATTGCCTTAAAATAATATAATCTACCGTCTATATACCAGTTTCTTAATATTTCATGAGATTTTTTATCAAAATCCATTATATCTTTAATGGTTTTGAATTCTTGCCTGATTGCTTTTTTTAATTTATCACTTGCATTTAAATTTGAAAGTTCAATCTCAATTGGAGTGTCATAGAGATCACTTACAATTGCTTCATTTATTATATCCTCAATGGCACCATCACACTCTGGGTGTAATGCCATTTCACGATATCTTTTTATTAAATCGGATTCAGTTCTATAAACACCTTCGATGTCTACATAAGATCCGTAAAATCCACTAGTAATATAATTATCAACCCCGTCCTCATTATTTTGAGGAACGGGGGATATTACGGAAGGATTCTTTTCCTTCTTGTCAAGTGAAAAACCAAATAACCTGGCCATATTATAATCCGTGTTTATTTACTATTATAACATATTTATCCGATATTTTCACCGCCAGCCACAGATGAAGTACCTTTATATGCTTCCCACCAGTGAACTTGCATTTCTACTGTAAACTCTTCTAGAGTATCGGTGGTTTCATAATTCAGATCAATAGTGGATAGATTAGTTGGAAATATATCCCAGAACTTATAAGATCTTAGGATTCCAGCATCACGATCTAATTGATGAACCATTGCATCTTTCTGATATTCATCAGGATTTTGCAATCCGCTTCCATCATCTAACTTGTTGATTACATTCATCCACTTTTCGAAAGCAGAACGAATGACAAAATCAGTATCGTTAATAACGGTGATTGTCCATGTTTCGAATGTTCTGTCACCAGCGATCTTTAAAATACGACCTCTGAACGGAATTTCGATTGGAGCAACTGTTGATGATGGGAGTGCTGCTGCCTTAACCAAAAACCTAGATTTTTGTAAGACATCATTCTCTATTGCAACTGCTGCAGGAAATGCTAGTTCCACCTCAAAGAGATTCGGCCTAGCTCCACCACCAGTTAACTTACTTTTAAAGTCACTGATCTTCCTTAGTGGAATACTGTTCTGTTGAACTCTACTTGGCATTGTTTTTGGACCTCTTAATTAATTAAACGTTACCGATTACTTCATCAAACGAAACGCCAGTTCTAGTGGCAACGAATGTAAGACCAATGAAGTTGATTGACCTTGCAGGCTTAATGTATATATCCGCAATGAACTCATTTGCATCAATTATAGCACCAGTGTTATTTGTTTCATCACAAATAACAACATAATCTGTGATTCCTCGTTTAGCCTGAACGTCACGTAGGAAAGGTTCGACAATGTTCACAAAGTTAGTTCTTGTGATTTCATCGTTGAATTCGAAAAGTTGATCTTTTGCTGCTGCAGATATTGCATCTTCTAAGAAGATAAACAATCTACGAACATTGATTCTATCGAATGCAGATGCTTTGGCGAATCCTGTCTTATCACCAAATAGGATTATTCCAGATCCTGGTGAGAAGATTACAGGGTTAACTCTTGCAGAATAAAGACGATCTCTTTGTTCCTTAGTAGGATTATATGCAAGTTTAATTGCATTTTGGATTGCTCCTCTTGCAGTTCCTGCTGGTGAGAACCAAGGGAACTGATTGATATCAGTTCTGGCACAAAGTCCAGCAATATCACCATTTAGAGGAATATATCTAAATGCACCTTCGAATCTATCAAACATATACTTATATCCACTATCGAATACGGCATATGATGAAGAAGTCATAGGTTCATAGTAATTGATGACATTATCTGTAATGTCAGCATCACTCAATACTTGTACTGCATCTTGCTCTTCACTATCAGAAATCATTGATCCTCTATAAGGAGAAATGAATGCGACTGCATCTTTTCTCAGTTCTGCAACTGAAATCAATTTAGTTGCAAGTGCTCTTGCAGCATACTCACCACCTTTAGCAGATCCCATTAGAAGGAAATCTACATCAACATTAGTATCATTTTCGAAGAGTGTATAACCTCCTACCAGATCATCCAATCCACAATCAAGTGCTCCAGTATCTGTTATAGTAGAGACACCAGCATAGTTTTTACCATTTGCGATGGTCTGATTGTATGTTCCGATAGAATCGAAAATAATACCCTCTGCATCTTGATCCCATCCACCATCTGCTTCAAGTGTAAACCCACTTGTATATCCAGTTGTTACAATTCCTGATGGTGCACTGGTTCCATAGATGTACTCTGAATTAGTTTGTAGATACTGTCTCCAGTAAGAAGGTGAACCTACAGAGAATGTTGCATCCTTTGCCTTAGAAAGATTTAAATGCTTTTCAAGGACTGTTCCTGCATTGCCACTAATTGTTCCTTTTGCGTCAATTACAACTACATGAACTTCATCAAATCTTCCACCTCGTGCAGATGCATACTCTGATGTAGTAGGACGCTCCGATAGAACATTCCACTTAATTGTATTAGTGGTTACTGCACCACCAACAGTTGCAGTAGAGATCTCAAGTTCTTGTGCGTCAAACCAGTCAGCGACTGCAGTGACAGAAGTAGATCCATAAGAAGTAGATTGACCATTAGTATGAATGGCAACTGCAACATCTTTACTAAACTTGTAGATATTATTATATTCTTGTACACTCTCAGTTCCTGCAGCAGAAACGTGACTTATCACTTTAGCTTCTACAGAACCACTGTTAACTTTAGTAATAACACCTTTAAAGTATCCGTCAATAACTTCGGTTTTACCAGCACCAGTTGTTCCTGTCTTAGAAACCACTAGATTATCAGGGACTGCTTGTGTAAGTCCATATCCAACTTGTGGTGCAGTTACGACAGCACTATTAGCACCAAAGTCGAATGTTGTGGTGACATCTACTCCAAAATTGGAAGTACCGCTAAGTGCAATAGTACCAACACCAATAGATGAAACTGTTGTTCCTTCACTAAGAACACCAGTAACATCGCATATTACCACTTGTCCTACAGTGACTGATGATGTTGTAATTCCTATTGTGTTTGCAGATCCTACTATGGTACCACTTCTATTCGAAATTGCTGCAACAAAATTCTGAACCTGAGTGGTATTCATGGTCAGAGTCTGATCTGCTCTACCGTCAATTATACCAATCTTAATTCCGTTTGACCAACTTCCAGGATTTCGTGCAACTATGTCTGCACCAGTATAAGTGTTAATATCATACCCTAATTCTTCGTAATGATCTACACTCTTAATTTTCACACTGGTAGCAGCACCAACAGTTCCGTTATAGAGACCCTGATCGTCTGCTCTTATAACATTTAATTGTCCACCATATGCCAAATATGATGATGCGGTCAACCAAGTCTCATATTGCTTATCTGTACTATATGGTTGCCCAAATACGTTAAGTAATTCATTTTCGTTGGCAATCAGTGTTGGTTCTCCAACTGGACCTTGTGCAAAAGGCCCTACTATTCCACCTATTTTATCGGTAGTAGGATCGACTCTTCCTATGGTTAAGTCTACTTCCCTTACCAAAATTCCAGGAGATGCTAAATTTAAAGGCATCTTGTTTTTCCCTCGCAGTCCAAATTTATCTAGAAATATTTATTAAATTATCTTTTTTACATGTAATTTTTCATCACATATAGTCCCACATGTATGATCTATCTCCATATTCATCTGTATGCCATCTATCTCCATCCTCATCAACAAAGCTATCCATATCTTCAAATCCATCAGATATAAATCCAAAAGGTGCCATATCCTGTTCTATTTGATTTTTTTGTTCTTCATAAATTCTTTTTCTGATATCATTATCTGACATCTCTTTAAAATAATCCTGTGCAACTAGCCAAGCAAATATAACAAGACACATTGCTAGGTCATCATTACATCCTTCCTCTGCCTCAAATGAATTATGCTTTTGTGCAAATGTTGTTAATTCTGAAATAATATCATAATCACAAGTTAAAAGTTTATCATCCTCCATCATTGTCTTAAGATTGGAGCATCCCAACTTTTTAACTGCTGCTGTAGTTCTTACACCAAGTTGAGTTTTCTTACCAGAGAATCCTTGTCCTACTATCTGACCATTTCTCCCTCTCATAGAAGCCATTAAGAGATTTTCATACTCAAGATCATACTGAAGAATACTTGCTACTTGATCTCCTATATCATTAACTTCTATTAATAAGTATGCTTGATTATATCCTTTTGCAACGTCAAGTATAATATTAGGGAATAACATTGGTTTAACTTCATTATTCCTATATTTGGCAACCACCCTATATGGAAACTCTGTAGTATCAAAAACAATGAATGCAGAATAGTCATTTCCTAGTCCTCTTGCAACGTCAACAGTGATTATATAATTATGCTCTTTCTTTGGTTCTTCATAGATATCTAATCCAGCATTCTTTTTGATTGGTGGTTCAAATACAAGATTTTTAAGTTTTGTCGCACTAATGAGAGTATTAACAGATCCTAAGAATTCACACTCAAATTCAATTTTAAATTGTTGTTCTGATGTGTTTGCAATTGTTTGCTCTTTCCAAACAGCATCCCTACCAGGAACTTCACTCCAATGAACATCAGTAGGAACATATTCACTTTTACCCCTTTCACTATCGTGCCACATACGATAGAAGTGATTCATACCTCTTGGGGTAGAAACAATAATTACTTTAGTACTTTGTCCAGACGTAATAGTAGGATAAACAGAGGCAAAGAAGTCATCAGCAATGTGATTCGGGATGAAGGCGAACTCGTCAAGAAAGATGACATTATAGGAACCACCTCGGACAGCAGATGAAGACGTAGAGTTAGCAGAAATTTTTGATCCATTTTCTAACTCCAGTGATCCTTTATTCCAACTAATGATACCTTGTTGCATCCATGAAGGTAAATTTTCATATGCAAGTTGTAATCTGCCAAGTAGATCTCTAGCCGTGGACGCTTTGTTTGCCAGAACAGCAATGTTGACATTATCATTGAAAACTGCATAGTGTAAAAGATATGATATACAAGTAGTAGATTTACCTGTCTGACGAGGCATCTTACATATATTAAATCTATTCTCGTGGAACCTTTTAATTAATTTCTCTTGGAAATCGTACATATCAAAAGGAACCAGTCCCTCATCAAGAGAAACAATTTTTATATACTGTCTAGTAAAATATATTGGATCTGCCTTACATTTTAAAAACTCAATAATCTGCTCCTCAGTAAACTCATGAGGAGTATTAGCTTTCTTTAGATTGGGATTACCAAGATATACATCATTATTATTCATGAGAATTACACCTCAAATTCCAAATCATCTCTCCAATCAGAAACCTCAGGTTTTTTCATTTTAAATAATTGAGGCATTTGGTTTGGCCCAACAACATCAACAAATTCCACATATGGATTGCCATTGGCATCCTCTATGGTCACCCTTTCTTGATGATCATTATTCAAATCCATAAGATTTTATTAAGATTCCTTATTATTATTTAGAATCCCACTCTTTAACATCTTTGATAAGTCTGATGTAGACCCTACAAAAACTGCATTATTTGTGACTTGACTTGGACCTTTTGCCTTCTCTTCATCTACTTCTTTTACTTTCTTTTGAAGATCTAATAACTTATCGGTAGTATCTGCAACTGATTTAATAATTTGACCAGCAACTTCATATGCTCTCGCACTTCCCTGCTCATCAGCAACTTCCATAATACCATTAAGAGCTTCTTGACCCTTTTCAATCAAAGAATATAAATTACCTCTGGTATATTCATAATCTTTTTGAATATCATTAGTAACATTCTTGAGTTCATCTTTTCTTCTGACACAACCACCTTCAGGGGTATTACTCAATTCAATATCACTACTGGTATTAAGTGCATCATTAATAGATTCATAATTAGACATAATTTTAATTAAATATCTTTTTGTTGGGTTGGACTATATGTCTTACCATCAGCAAAAGTTTCCCATGTGCCACTAAATCCAAAATCATCACCTGGTTCGGCATCTATAGGATCTGGTACAACTGTATATCTCATTTCACGTTTGGCAGTTGCAAGATCAGTACTACCATATACATCTGCTTGAACTTTCTTAATAAGACCATCAGTAGTATCAGCAACAGGACCGAATAGATATGTCTTAGCCGTAAAATTAAGAGTATAAATTAATGCTCTTCTTTGTGAGAAATCTCCTTCATAATCATCCTGAAAAGAAATAGTATCCAATATAACAGGAATATCTCTTTTTTCACCAATAGATTCAACTAAATCTACTGTTAATGTAAAAGCTGGTTGGAAATAAGGAAGTATTTGCTCCACTATCTGTAAAGCATCATCATTCAACTTAGTGAAAATATTTAACTCAAACCCAATATTATATGGAACAGGCATAAACACCTTTTTCATATTAGTCCCATCGGATGCTTTAAATGTCTGTGTTACGCCAGTTTTTCTTGTAGAATCATAAGCAATAGTATTCATTTCAAACGACATTCTAGGTAATGTGATTTGAACTGCTTTATTTAAATCTGCTTGTTGTTCTAATCTAGCAAGAAATTTTTGAGCTGGGCCATATGCCAAAGGGATTCTTAAATCACTAAAGGATGTTCCATCAGATTCTTTGTGTTTAATAGAAATACCATTAAATACCGTACCAAAAGATACAATAGTTTTTCTAATAATTTCGTGATAAAAATAAGTTCCAAACATTATACTTGTCCAAATGGATTTGATTCAGAGAAATCTATGATTGCATCTGCTTCAGTTTCTATAAAGGTGTTCTGCTCATATTTATCCAAACTTTCACCTCCAGGAACATCACTAATAGTATAAGATGCTGAAGAATCTTCTCCCACAACATTTTCACCTTCAGCGAATGTACCATTAGGATCACCAACTTTTAATACCAAATTATCAAGATCCCAATTCTTAACTCTTCCTTTAACACCAGAAGTAGATCCAGTAACAACTTCATTAAATTGATATGTACCACCACCAGTAGATCCTGAACCAGCAATCGTTAGACTTGAAGTGGTATATCCAATTCCAGCATCAACAATATAAACATTACTAATTGTACCACCAGAACCAACTATAGCTCTACCAATAGCAGTTCCAACACCACTCAAAGGAGTATTAAATGTTATAATAGGAGCAAAGTCATATCCTGTTCCTCCAGTTGTCATACCCACAGCTCTAATACCAGCAGAATCTGTTACTAGTGAAGCAGTAGCCGCTGCTCCTACTCCATGATAAGTAGTAATTCCTGATACTGCAGTAGTAGCAGTACTGACTATAGTTACTGTTGGAGTTACTGTATATCCAGCACCAGTATTAGTTAATAAAATTTCTTTGACTGAGTAAATATTATTAACAGATGTTGTAATAGCAACTGCAGTAGCATTATTCCCTGTTGGTGATGTACTTATGGCAACTGTTGGTACAGTAGTATAATCATATCCATCATTATTTAAAATAATATTTCTTACATAACCTGTTGTAGTTGTTGCTGTTCCTGTAGCAGTCGTTGCTGTAGCAGAACCAAATACACTTAATGGAACTATAAATCCTTCATCCTCCACAGTTTCATCAATTTCAGCAATACTTGTATCAATAACCTCATCTTCATATTCAAAGA
>VTLG01017254.1_pt1 | contig 10547 bp, 9 predicted proteins | sample 4694571 | NCBI WGS metagenome assembly VTLG01 (sample SAMN12604809, study PRJNA352737) | marine metagenome | biome: ENVO:00000447; feature: ENVO:00000209|ENVO:00000569|ENVO:01000036; material: ENVO:00002151; isolation source: viral sequences binned using virsorter ... | reverse complement strand
CATTCCTGCCGCGGTAGTTCCAGTAGCTAAAGCAGTAGGTGGTGCATTGCTTAAGAAAGGCATCAAAGGCGCAGTAGCACGTACAGGCGCAGGTATGGCTGTCAAAAAAGCAATGGGTTCTAATAACCAAGCATAAATCTTAAAAATAATTCATCTAGATTAGTTACCATAAAAGCAGTTCTTTTGGACTGCTTTTTTTATGCATAAATATAATTAAATGAGTATTTAATTATGGCAGATTTAACAAAAAAAGCATATCAGAAAACACAATTTAGTAATCAACAACTATTAGATTTTAGCAAGTGTGCAAATGATCCTTTTTATTTTTTAAATAATTACTTTAAAATTCAGCATCCTACAAAAGGTAGTATGACATATGATGCTTATAAATTTCAAAAAGGTTTATTGCATTCTTATCACAATTATAGATTTTCTATTTCCATGCTTGGAAGACAGATGGGAAAATCTACAACCGCGGCTGGATATCTATTATGGTATGCAATGTTTAATGCTGACCAAACTATTTTAATTGCGGCACACAAATATTCAGGTGCCCAAGAGATTATGCATAGAATTAGACATGCATATGAACTATGTCCCGACCATATCAGAGCAGGTGTAACAAGTTATAACAAAGGAAGTTTAGAATTTGATAACGGTTCACGTATTATTGCACAAGCAACAACTGAAAACACAGGTCGTGGTCTTTCAATTTCTTTATTATACTGTGACGAGTTTGCATTCGTAAGACCTAATATTGCAAAAGAGTTTTGGACTTCAATATCTCCTACTCTAGCAACAGGTGGTAAAGCTATTATAACTTCAACACCAAATTTAGATGATGACCAGTTTGCAATAATATGGAGTGGTGCAAATAAAAAGATAGATGAGTATGGTAATGAAAAAGAAACAGGAATAAATGGTTTCAAACCTTTCAAAGCAATATGGGACGAACACCCTGATAGAAATCCTGAATGGGCAAAAGAAGAAAGAACACGTGTTGGAGAAGAAAGATTTTTACGTGAACACGAATGTCAGTTTATTGCATTTGATGAAACACTTGTTGATAGTATAAAACTTTCTCATTTAAAAGGCAAAGAACCAATTCACAAAACAGGACAAGTAAGATGGTATGAAAAAATTAACAAAAACTCTACTTACGTTGTTGGTCTTGATCCTGCTATGGGTACTGGAGGAGATTATTCAGCAATCGAAGTCTGGTCTTTACCAGAACTAGTACAAGTAGCAGAATGGCAAAGTAATCGTACAGATGTTAGAGGTCAAGTAAAAACAATGCACGATATATTATCTATTCTAAATGATGAGATGAAAGAACTTGGTGCTAATAATCCAGAAATATATTGGTCAGTTGAGAATAACTCATTAGGTGAGGCGGCTTTGATTGTAATTGATGAAATGGATGAAGATAAATTTCCAGGTGAGTTTTTACATGAACCTAAGAAACGAGGAATACAAAAAGCAATAAGAAAAGGGTTTACAACATCGTACAAAACAAAAATTACTGCTTGTATGAAAATGAAGTCTTGGATGGAAAGTGATAAAATGGTACCTCTGAGTAGAAATTTAATCAGAGAGTTAAAAACATTTATAGCAAAAGGTAAAAGTTTCGAGGCAAAACTAGGAGAAACAGACGATTTAGTATCTGCAACACTTTTATGTATACGACAAATACAAGTAATATCACGATTCGATGAAGATTTTATGGAAACACTAGGAGAATCGTTGGATAGTGACGATAATTACAATGACCCTCTTCCTGTGATAATTTGATAAATACATCTATAAGGAATTTATACAATGGCTGTGAATTATTCAACAATAGCAGAAAAAATAATGCGTTATATTCAAGGAAATGGTCTTTCTTTGAAAATGTTTGATTCTGAGAATGGTAAAAGTGTATCTAATCCAGATGATGCACGATTTTTTTACATCGATGAACCAAATATGATGGTATCAATAGATGAATCTTCAAAAGAAGTAAAACTTCATTTTGGTGAAGGTGTAGATATTGATAAACCAAAAGCAGAAAAAATTATGAACAGTCTTAAAAATCTTTCACGTGAGTATATGTTAGATTTCGATGTTAGGTCTTTTGGCAAACATATCGAACCAAAAAACTATGCTTACAAAATAGACAAAAACAAGGAGCAGACTATGAGTGATGTATTCAATGAAGGTATGTCAAAATTAGAAGGATCTTCACGTACTAGTCGCCAGACACTGGAAAATGTAAGACTAATCGTCAAACACCGTGCGCCAGTAAACGAGGAGCAACGTGGGGCACGTTCTCGTAACATTTCATCAATATTTGTTGAAAATGCAGAAGGTGAACGTTTCAAGTATCCATTTAAACATTTAAATGGTGCTAGAGCAATGGCGAGACACGTATCACATGGTGGTGTACCAAGCGACATGGTGGGTGAATCGATTATAGAACTATCATCAAACTTATCAAAATTAAAAGAGTTTATGAATGTTGTTAACAGACAATCTCTAGTTAACGAAAACAATCGTTCAGTTGTACTAAACGTAAAACGTAGAATGGAATCAATTAAAGAATCTATTAAACGTATTCAAGGTGCAAAAGGATATCAGGCGTTTGTTGAAAAATTAGCAATCAAAGAAACAGAAGAAAACAAATCAAATGAAATTACAGAAGATACAGTTGATAACTACGTAAAGAAATTTACAAAAACAACTTTTGAAGAATCATTAAGAGATGTTTTACCGTTAATTCATCGTGTAAATGAAGAAGAAATGGAAGATAATCGCATGAATCAAATTCAATCAGTAATGAGCATAATTACTGCAAAGGATAAAAAGACAGGCGATAAGATGAATCGTATCTATTTCCCAGCACGTACTGATGGGTTTGATTTTGATAAAATTAAAAAACAATATGTTGAACCTCGTTCTAAAGATGAAGCAGAAGAACAAAAGAAAATGAAACTTGCGTTACAAGTCGATGATTTAGCACACCGTGTAGATGTTGATGCTAAAGACGATAAGAAACGTAAAAACAAAGGTCACGATAGAGCGGCTGAGTTATCAAACTTCTTAGGTGATGTTGCAGATGATATTCGTAATGGTACAAATTTATCAAAAGATAAATTAAAACTTGCAGGTTATTTAATGAAACTTTCAAAAACTGCTACAGAGGGCGAACAAGTTGTTAAACAAAATATTGAAGAACAATTTGATTCTATGTTAGCAGAAGCATTTGATAAGTTTGAGATACCGGCGTAAGGATAGATATGATTATAACAATAACAGGCGAACAAGAATTTGTCAAAACTACAGAAACTACAGTAAGTGATGCTAAGAGAGTTTATATCTCTTGGGCAAAAGAATCTGTAACTACTGAAGGTAAGTATATCGAACATAAAGAACTTACTGACAAATCTAAGCCACATGACGAATCTACAAATCCATATGTGTCTATCGGTAAAGTTTATATAACTAAAGAACAACCTCTTATCATAAGAAAGTATCCAACAGACGTTTTAGTATCAAACGTTGGATCAAATGTTATATCAGCTACACCAATTTTCGACAGATAATATTCAAAAAATCCAATAAAATAGGGGCGTTTAGGCGCCCCTTTTTTTACCCACAAAAAAATTTCAAAAAATTCGTATTTAACGCTTGACTTTGAGGAAAAAGATAAGTATACTTAGTACATGTTTGAATATATTATTGTAATATGTACTCAGGCTAATATAAAACTAATACAGGCTAATATAGGAGAAATATAATGGCAACCTTAGCAGAAATCCGTGCAAAACTTCTTGCACAAGATAATAAATCGGCAGACAATGCCAACGCAAATCGTGGGGTAGACGCAATCTATCCTTTCTGGAATATGGATACAGACTCAACTTCTGTAATTCGTTTTCTTCCAGATGCGGATCAATCAAATACATTTTTCTGGCGTGAACGTCAAATCATTAAGATGACATTCCCTGGCGTAAAAGGCGGGGACGAATCTAAGCCAGTTACTGTACAAGTTCCGTGCGTAGAAATGTGGGGTGATACGTGTCCAGTACATGCTGAGATACGTCCTTGGTTTAAAGATCCTTCAATGGAAGACATTGGAAGAAAATATTGGAAGAAACGTTCTTATATTTTCCAAGGTTTCGTTGTTACAGATCCAATGAACGAGGAAACTCCAGAAAATCCAATTCGTAGATTTGTAATTGGACCACAAATTTTTAAACTTCTAAAATCTGCACTTATGGATCCAGATATGGAAAATCTTCCAACTGATTATGATGCAGGTACAGATTTTCGTTTAACAAAAACTCAAAAAGGTCAATATGCTGACTATTCAACTTCAAATTGGGCACGTAAAGAACGTTCTCTAAATGAAGATGAACGTAAGGCGATTGAAACTCATGGGTTATTTGACTTAAATGATTTCATGCCAAAACGTCCTAATGATGAAGAATTACGTATCATCATGGAGATGTTTGAATCATCAGTTGATGGTAATTTGTATGATCCAGAGAAGTTTGGTTCTTATTATAAACCATATGGTTTGGATGTGGGTAATACAAAATCAACTCCAAAAACAGAGGCAACTGAAACTAAAACTGCATCTGCTCCAGTTCAAGAAACTGCTCCAGCACAGGCTCCTGCTCCAAAGGCAGAAGTAAAAGCTGAACCAGTAATGGCTGAGGCAAAAGCACCAGCATCTGCTAGTGCAAATGGTGGTAGTACAGATGCCGCTGATATCCTGGCGATGATTAGAAATCGTAAATCTGATTAAATCATCAATTAACTTAAGAGGGAGGGCAACCTCCCTCTATTATAAAAGGAGTAAAAGATGCCAAGAGCATTTGATGTAAGTAAATTTAGAAAGAGCATAACAAAATCGGTACCCGGTGTTAGTTCAGGATTTCGTGATCCAGATACATGGGTATCAACAGGTAACTACTGTTTAAACAGGTTAATCTCTGGAGACTTCCAGAAAGGTATCCCATTAGGTAAAGTAACAGTTCTAGCAGGTGAAAGTGGTGCAGGTAAATCATTTATCGCCGCAGGAAATGTCGTTAGAAACGCACAAGAAAAAGGAATCTTTGTTGTTCTTATCGATAGTGAAAATGCACTAGATGAAAAATGGTTACATGCTTTAGATGTAGATACAAGCGAAGACAAATTGTTGAAATTAAATGTTGCAATGATTGATGAAGTTGCTAAAATTATTAGTGAATTTATGAAAGATTATAAGGCAGAATATGCCGATGTAGATGATGCAGAAAGACCTAAAATTCTTTTTGTTGTTGATTCACTTGGAATGATGTTAACACCAACTGATGTTGACCAGTTTGGAAAAGGTGATATGAAAGGTGATATGGGTAGAAAACCTAAAGCACTGGCGGCACTTGTAAGAAACTGTGTAAATATGTTTGGTGATTATAATGTTGGTATGGTTTGTACAAATCATACATATGCATCACAAGATATGTTTGATCCTGATGATAAAATATCAGGTGGTCAAGGATTTATCTATGCAAGTTCTATTGTTGTAGCAATGAAAAAACTAAAACTAAAAGAAGACGAGGCAGGTAATAAAATCTCAGAAGTACGTGGTATTAGGGCGGCTTGTAAAGTTATGAAAACTCGTTATGCAAAACCTTTTGAAGGTGTGCAAGTAAAAATTCCATATGAAACAGGAATGGATCCATACAGTGGACTAGTTGATTTCTTTGAATCAAAAGGTGTTCTTGTTAAGTCTGGTAACAAACTTGCTTATACAACTTCATCAGGTGAGATAATGTCAGAGTTCAGAAAAAACTGGACAGGTGATAAACTTGACATTATCATGAATGAATGGGGAACTAAAGATTTTGATGATGAATCAGAAGAATTAGATGCTCCAGTTGAAGAAAACTTAGAAGTAAAAGAGGAAGCATAATGGCTAAATATTTTTCGACCAAGTGTTATGGGCATAACATTGGTTTAAGTGCGGTGTTCAGGCAACCGTTAGCACACTCACATTGTAAACTACTACATGGTTACAGTTTATCTTTTAAATTTACATTTGGTTGTGATGAATTAGATGAACGTAATTGGGTTGTAGATTTTGGTGGACTCAAACCTCTGAAAGCATGGCTTGAAGAAACGTTTGACCACAAAGTTGTAATTGATGTAAATGATCCTAAGAAGAATGATTTACTATTGTTAGAGACTCAAGGTCTAGCAAGTATTGTACAACTTGAAGGTGTGGGGGTCGAGAAATTTGCCGAACATGCTTGGCGAAAGGCGAATGAGATAGTAAATCAAATGACAAATGGACGTTGTAAATGTGTCAGAGTAGAGTGTGCAGAACATGGTGCAAACTCGGCAATTTATGAGGTCTAAATGTCTTCTATTGATATTGAAACAGTATTTGAGTTATGGGAAAAAATTAAACCTTGTATCCCTGCAAAAGATAAGTTAGAGGTTGCAGAAATCTTTATAAAGACCGCTGACGAGGCAGGAGTACTGAAAGAGGATATAGAAGATTTAGTATCCCAAGATAAAATATTGGAAGAGGCATTCGACCGATATTATGAAGATGATTATGAAGATGATGAAGAGGAATGGTAGTCTATGAATTGGTACAGTGAAGTTGTAAAAGATTGGAGTAAGATACCAGCTATGGTTGATTTTTATTCTAATGAATTACTAGAGGCAAGAAAAGAAGTCAAGATATATGGTAATGTAGAAAAGAATGCTACAAACTTACCTTCATATGTTGAATTGCGTTTTGCACAACTTCAAGAAATAGAGGCTATCCTTGAACATCTTAATATACAATTAAGAAAGAAACGAAGCGAATATTTAAGAAAGTATCTAGAGAATTACAATAAAGCACTTAGTAGTCGTGATGCAGAAAAGTATGCTGATGGAGAACAAGAAGTTGTTGCAATATCAGAACTAATCAATCAAGTTGCATATACACGAAATCAATTTTTAGGGATAACTAAGGGTTTTGAAATTAAACACTTTCAGTTGACTAACATAATTAAACTGAGGGTTGCAGGAATGGAAGATGCTGAAATAAACAATAGACATTAAGAATCTATTATAATGGTTAAATAAGAGAGCCATTATATAGAGGATAGGGAGATAATAATGACGAAAATTCAAGTAGAAAAAAGGGACGGCAAGAAAGAACCGTTAGACTTGGAAAAAATGCACAAAGTAGTAATGTTTGCTTGTGAAGATATAGCAGGCGTTAGTGCAAGTGAAGTAGAATTAAAATCCCATATACAGTTTTATGATGGTATCAAAAGCGAAGAAGTTCAAGAGACACTAATTAAGGCGGCATCTGATTTAATCTCGGAAGAAACTCCAAACTATCAATGGGTTGCAGGAAATCTAGTTAATTATCATATAAGAAAAATGGTATATGGTGATTTTGAGCCTTGGCATATTCTAAAGGTTGTAGAAACAAACGTCAAAGAAGGCTTTTATGATTCAGCATTATTAAAAGATTATTCAAAAGAAGAATGGGACGAAATCAATTCATATATAAAACATGATAGAGATTTCGATATCGCATATGTAGGTATGGAACAGTTTCGTGGTAAGTATCTAGTACAAAATAGAGTTACTGGAAGACTATATGAAACACCTCAGATTGCATACATGCTTATTGCGGCTACATTATTCAGTTCATATGAAAAAGATATTAGATTAAAATATGTAAAAGATTATTATGATGCAATTAGTAATTTTGATATTTCTTTACCAACTCCTGTTATGGCAGGCGTAAGAACACCACAAAGACAATTCTCAAGTTGCGTTTTGATTGAAACAGATGACTCTCTTGATTCTATAAATGCTACCTCAAGTTCAGTTGTAAAATATGTTTCTCAAAAAGCAGGTATCGGTATTGGTGCTGGTAGTATTCGTGCTATTAACTCTCCAATTCGAAATGGTGATGCTAGTCATACAGGAGTTATTCCTTTTTATAAACTATTTCAAGCAAGTGTAAAATCTTGTTCGCAAGGCGGAGTACGTGGTGGAGCGGCAACTTTGTATTATCCTATTTGGCATTACGAAGTTGAAGACTTACTTGTTCTAAAAAATAATAAAGGTACAGAAGATAATCGTGTACGTCATATGGATTATGGTGTACAATTTAATAAACTTATGTATGAAAGATTGATTGCTGGTGAAAATATTACTTTATTTTCTCCAAGTGATGTTCCTGGTCTATATAATGCTTTCTTTGAAGACCAAGATAAGTTTAGAGAATTATATGAAAAAGCAGAACGTAATACAAGATTAAGAAAGAAAACTATTCCTGCATTAGAATTGTTTTCTATCTTTATGAATGAAAGAAAAAATACAGGAAGAATTTATTTAATGAATGTGGATCATGCAAATGACCATGGTTCATTTTTACCAGAAAAAGCACCTATCAGACAATCAAATCTTTGTTGTGAAATTAATTTACCAACTAAACCATTAACATCTATTACAGATGAAGAAGGTGAAATTTCATTGTGTACTTTGAGTGCTATTAATTGGGGTAATATCAGAACACCAAAAGATTTTAGTAAACCATGTGAACTAGCCGTAAGAGGACTTGATGCATTATTAGATTATCAAAAATATCCAGTATTAGCGGCTGAGATATCAACAAACAATAGAAGACCTCTTGGTATTGGTATCATTAACTTTGCTTATTGGTTAGCTAAGAATGATACAAATTACTCAGATCCTGATTTAGAATTAGTTGATGAATGGGCAGAGGCATGGTCTTATTATCTTATTAAAGCATCTAACGAATTAGCAAAAGAAAAAGGTGCATGTCCAAAAAGTTTAGAAACAAGATATGGTAACGGTATAGTACCATCAGATACACGTAAGACAGATGTTGATGAATTAGTCAAACATAAAGAAAGAAGAAAATGGAAAGAATTACGTAAGAGTTTAAAAGAACATGGTATTCGTAATAGTACATTAATGGCTTTGATGCCTGCTGAAACATCAGCACAGATATCAAATTCAACCAACGGTATAGAACCACCAAGAAGTATGGTCAGTGTTAAACAATCAAAACATGGCGTTTTAAAGCAAGTTGTACCCGGGATTCACAAGTTAAAGAATAAATACGAGTTACTATGGGATCAAAAGTCTCCAGAAGGATACTTAAAGATTATGGCTGTTTTACAGAAATACATAGACCAAGGTATTAGTGTAAATACAAGTTATAATCCTATCTTCTTTGAAGACGAAAAAATACCAATGAGTGTGATGTTACAACACCTTATTATGTTTTACAAATACGGTGGGAAACAATTATACTATTTTAATACGTTTGATGGACAAGGTGAAATCGATGTTCATAAGGAAGATGAAAAGAAAACGAGAGAAGATTTTGAAACAGATGAACAGTATGACGATTATTGTGAGTCTTGTGTGATATAAAGGAAGTAAAGATGTCAGTATTTAATTCAGAGAATAAAACGGATCATACAAAGGCGTTAGCATTTTTGGATCCATCAGGTGGCGTAAATATTCAGCGATATGATATGCTAAAGTATAAACAGTTTGATAAGCTAACAGATAAGCAGTTAGGTTTTTTCTGGAGACCAGAAGAAGTTGATGTATTGAAAGATGCAAACGATTTTAAAAACTTAACAGACCATGAAAGACATATCTTTACTTCAAACTTAAAAAGACAAATTCTTTTAGACTCAGTACAAGGCAGGGCACCAGTTGAGGCGTTCTCTCCTATTGTTTCTATACCTGAATTAGAAGCATGGATTCAAACTTGGACATTTAGTGAAACAATTCATTCACGTTCATACACACATATTATTCGAAATGTATATGCTGACCCATCAAAAGTATTTGACGAAATGATGGACATTAACGAAATTCTAGATTGTGCGGACGATATATCTAAAAACTATGATGAACTAATTGAAATGACAGGTTATTACAATCTTTTAGGAGAAGGCAATCATACAGTAAATGGTAAAAAGGTAAAAATCTCAAAATATGAAATTAAAAAGTCTCTTTATAAAACTTTAATGAGTGTTAATATTCTTGAAGGTGTACGTTTCTATGTTTCATTTGCATGTTCATGGGCATTTGCAGAATTAAAGAAAATGGAAGGTAATGCAAAAATCATCAAGTTAATTGCACGTGACGAAAACTTACACTTAGCAAGTACACAAACACTATTAAAATTACTTCCAAAAGACGATAAAGACTACATCAAAATTGCAAAAGAAACAGAAGATGAATGTATCAAAATGTTTGTAGATGCAGTAGAACAAGAAAAAGCATGGGCTCAATACTTGTTTAAAGATGGTTCAATGATTGGTCTAAACGCACAATTACTTGATAATTATATTGAGTGGATTTGTTGTAAACGTATGACCGCAGTTGGATTAAAATGTCCATATAAAGTAACACAAGCTAACCCATTGCCTTGGACACAAAAGTGGATTGCAGGTGCAGAAGTACAAGTTGCTCCTCAAGAAACTGAAATTTCAAGCTATGTTATTGGTGGCGTTAAG
>VTLG01015528.1_pt1 | contig 10547 bp, 19 predicted proteins | sample 4694571 | NCBI WGS metagenome assembly VTLG01 (sample SAMN12604809, study PRJNA352737) | marine metagenome | biome: ENVO:00000447; feature: ENVO:00000209|ENVO:00000569|ENVO:01000036; material: ENVO:00002151; isolation source: viral sequences binned using virsorter ... | reverse complement strand
AAAGATGGAAGGAGACTATCCTCCGCATCAAGCGTATTGAGACGATTATGATCGGAACCGCTGGCACCACTATCGTCTTGCTTCTTGGCGTTTTACTAGGGCAGTGATCCACGCATTTTTGTTGGTTGTGCTGATTGAAGGCAAAACAGTCAGCAAGGATGCGTATTTTAGAAACATCAACGAATGTCTGTATTTTGCTCGTTCTATCGCAAAACAGGCCAATAACATTACCAGTTATTGCGTGCCAAAGTATGTGAATCCCAACAAGGTGAAGGTCTACTAAAATGGACCCCGTATCAGCGATGGCAACCGCTACGGCGGCTTTTTCTGTTTTGAAAAAGGGCTTTGCGATTGGCAGGGACATTGAGTCGATGGCAAGCGACTTGTCCAGGTGGATGGGCGCTTTATCTGACTTAGACCAAGCCGAGCGAGAGGCAAAAAATCCACCCATATTTAAAAAGCTGTTTGCAGGTAAGACTGTCGAGCAAGAAGCCATAGAGGTCTTTGCAGCGAAGAACAAGGCGCAAAAGCAGCGCGAGGAATTAAAGCAATTTATTCAATACACCATGGGGCAGTCTCATTGGGACTCTTTGTTGCGGATGGAAGGTCAAATCAGAAAACAACGTGCAGAGACTTTATATCGGCAGCGTGAGCGCAGGCGCAAGTTTATGGAGATTGTCGCTTACATTGTGGCTGGTTTGATCGGAGCAAGTCTACTGCTTGGCTTCATAATGCTTCTTAAAAGCCACGCGGCTAAAGCGGAAGCACAGCTTGTAACCTGTCGATTGGCAGGGTGCGAGGTTCACGGCAAAGACAAGGTTTGTATCTATCTGGGTGCGAACCAAACGCTGAAGGTTGAGCATTTTATGGTCGGGCAGATGGTGCCTACCGAATACCAATGCGAATACAGCCCGAACAGTGAGCGACCACCAACAATCAAAGACATCATGGACGCCATTAAGGAGGCGATGAATTGAGCGATAGCTTTTTAGAGCGGCTTGCCACACAGCTTGCCGAGCATGAGGACGTGCGCCTGCAAGTCTATGACGATGCGACAGGTCGGCCAATACTCCCAGGTGATACAGTGCAAGGTCATCCGACCATTGGCGTAGGCCGCAAACTTGATGATGATCGTGGCGTTAGTCATGACGAAGCAATGATGTTGCTACAAAATGATTTGGTTTGGGTTGCGCGCAAAGCCGAGACGTATGGCTTTTGGGGCAAGCTGGACACCGCACGGCAGATGGTTGTGATGAACATGATCTTTAACATGGGCAACCGTTTTGATGGCTTCAAAAAGATGCACGCCGCGATGGACGCCGGAGACTATGCCGAGGCTGCGGTTCAGATGCTTGATTCAAGGTGGGCAGCGCAAGTGAAGGGCAGGGCTAACATGCTGGCAGACCAGATGCGTGAAGGGGTGGTGAAATGACAGTTGAGAGCGTAGCACGCAAAATGCTGGAGCTTAAAATCCTGCCGCGATTTTCTATCTTGGTAATGACGGGCGTTTACGTCCGCTGCATTGAATGGGCACTAGCACAGCCGGATCTGTCAACGCAGCAAAGTGCGCTGATATCTGTGGTCACAGGTGCCATGACGGGTAGCCTGGCAGTCTGGCTTTCTAGCGAGAAACATTGATGTGGCAAGCGTTACTTGGCCCAGCGAGTGACCTTCTTGGCGGCTGGCTGAAATCAAAGGCAGAGACGAAGGCCGCTGAAACACGCGCCAAGGTAGCCAAGGCTGAAGCCGAGGCAGAGGTTATGAAGGTTGCCGCCACCCACGAAGCTGGGTGGGAAAAGATCATGGCCCAGGGTAGCCAAAACTCGTGGAAAGACGAGTGGCTTGTAGGGCTGTTTAGTATCCCGCTGATTCTATCCTTCTGCGGTGAGTGGGGCAGAACCATTGTAGCCGAAGGATTCGCGGCTCTTGAGACAATGCCTGACTGGTATCAGTACACTTTAGGCGTCATCGTAGCAGCTTCATTTGGCGTGCGATCAGCTACGAAGTTTTTTGGCAAAAAATAGGGAGAGACACTAAGAGAGACATTTGTCTGTAACCCACTGAAATCCTTGAAATCTAATGGCGGAGAGGGTGCCTTAGAAAAATAAAGAAATCAGTGGGTTATTCAATTACTGTCTCGCCATACGGGTCACATTGGACGCATAGGCTCTTTTGGCATATTCACGGGCGTCAACACGATGGTCAGGATGGATTTGAGCGTAGTGCTGTTCAGTGATTTTCACTGTCGAATGACCAAGCGCATCGCGGATTTGTTCCATCGGTACGCCGTCCAAAGCAGCACCAGCCGCCCACGTTGAGCGCAAATCGTGAAACCGAAAATTCACCAGATCCAGGCTGTTACACATTGCCTTAAATTCTGTGTGAATATCCCTCACGGCCTTTCCGTTTCGCTCAATGATGTGGCCCGTCTGTGAGGTATCAAAAGCCTCTCGCAGCCACGGCTCAACCATGCCGGTGATATCACACACCCGCCTCGCTTTGCGCTTCTTGCCGTCCGCAGGAGCGTGAAAGTCAATCTGACCTTCCCCCCATTTGATCTGGTGCTTCTGAAGCTCAAGTATCGCAGACTTGCGTGCCGCTGTTGATATTGCGATGCCAACAGCAAGGCGCAGATACAACGGTTGCTGGGGCAACGCCTGTAGCAGCCGAGTACGTTCTTCTGTATCCAGCCACCTAATACGCGCCACCTTTTGATACCTGTTCTTCGGTATGTACGGCACCCCGCGTATCATCCTTCCCCGCTCTCTGTCTGCCGCCCAATTCAATGCAGCAATCAGCACCGCGAGTTCGCGCGCCATTGTCACCTCTGACACGTTTGCCAATCGGTCTTGCTTCCACTCGTACACCGCGTCTTCAAAGCTTTCGTGATCCAACGGGTTGCAATCGCGAAGTGGCTCAAGCTGGTTAAGTATGGAGTTGTGGCGTGACATTGAGACTGCACGCGGCTTGTAATCTCGCACCGTAAATTGATGTAAGATTTCACCCACGTTCACATACTCATGCGTCTGTTGAAGTCTCTTGAACGTCTCTAAGAAAGTTTTTGCGACCGTCTCATCTGACGTGCCAGTAGACGCATATTGCGGCTCCCCGTTTTCTCGCCAATATATGTGCCAGTGCTTTCTCCCACCGCGCGTTTTAAGTTGATAGTTGTGCATGTCGTGTCTCCCTCGACTGTGGATAAGGCGTGGGCTGGTATTCTTATTTTTTTACCCACGCGGATACTGGCAAGATCGCCAGATTCGGCCATCCGCAGGACCGTCTTGGCTGACACCTTCCAACGGTCAGCTAACTCCTGCGGTGTGTAGAAATCAGTCATAAACTTTCTCGTCCTCTAGGTAATAAATATCGGCTTTCGTTTGAAATTCGTACTGACGACTAAGATCATTAATTAGTCCCGTCCTTGCTTTCTTGAGGCGGGTGTTCAACTTAGCGCCGCGCATTACCTTTGGGGGGTCATTTAAGTATAAGATTTCCCACAGGTTCCGCGCGCCCATGTCAGTAAGGAAAAACTTGATCCGCCGTTTTTTCAACGACTTCCATTTTTCTTTGTCGTAAGGCGCAAACATCAGCTTGTTGCCTTGCCAAGCAACTTTGCCAGTAGGCGCTGCCACCAGCTTGCCTCTTGCTTGGGGGCCGCTTTGATCTTCCGCCGCTTATGATACTGCTTCATAGCCTCGCTGTGAGCTTTGCGGCGCTCTTCTGTCCAACGTCTGCCTTCTTTTGTCATTTGCGTAATATCCTTCCTGATACAGAGCTTCGTACACACGGCGGATCACGGGGATAACATTGTTCTTAGTCTCCTGATCGCACAGGCCAATGTGCCAGGTTGATCCCCATTTATTGCTGAAATGGACATCGGTTTCTTTGCCGTTCACCTTGATGACAGCGCGCAGTTCAATGTAGTCCTTTGTCTCAAGGATTGCGGTTGCGTCATCCATCCCGTGCCCTTCTCAACATCTCTTCCCACACGCGCTCGTTCTGATAGTTGTCATGGCAGCATTGCGGCCCGCAGAAGCTTTCTTTGAGCGCGTTAGCAACCCCGCCATATCGCCAATCAAACGTGCAGCCACAGTGCTTGCATGTGTCCGGCAACGGGTCATTCCTGACCAGCCTTGGCTTCTGCTTCTTCGGCACGCTTTAGTAGCTCCATTGCATGTCGCCTCATTTGCTGCGGGGTCATGTCGATCTGCGCCTGCAACTTGCCAATCACCACCAACATTCCTTCATTGTTGGGAATCGCCAGAAGCGGGTGCGGTTCATTTAATGAATGGGATCTCGTCATCGTCCGCTGGTTTCTTTGCAGGGACAGCCTTCAGCTTGCCAGCAATCCAGCCGTCGTTCTTCTGATAGCCGTTGAGATAATATTCGGTGCCGCCAACGACGACTTTCCCCGACCAATCCGATTGCCATTCTTCAGTCTTCTCTGACCGCTTGTCGTTGAGGCTGAACGTCATGTCGTCCTTGCCGTGCATTACTTTTGGCTTGTCGTTCATTAGCTGTTTGCTCCTTGCATGATTTCTGTCTGTCTTGCCTCAAATATTTTCTGTTTGTCCTCGGACATTTTGAAACCGCCCATATCATCAAAAACCCTTCTCAAGTCTTTGAGCGTCTTTTTCGTTGCTAATTCGGCCACTAACGGGTCTTCCTGCGGCTCTACACTGTCAACGATTGAAGAAAAGGCCCGTGAGGCGGGTTGCAGTCCATCCTCACGGGAGTGGCCCGCACCGTCAGACAGGGAGACTGTAGCTGGCGTTGTTGCAGCGGGCTTAGGAGGAACGTCGTCTTCATCAAGAGGCATCAGCCCACAGGCTTCGCCATCGTCATCCGCATCTTGAATATTTGCATCGACACCCTTTTCAGTGCCAAACATCGCAGTGAGTGCGTAACGCTTGGCGTAAGTGATCGCGCTACCAAGTTGCTGGCTGTTCGTCTTGTCCGGCGGAAACAACGGATAGCGTGACATGCGCTCCTCACCGCTGGTGTGCATCATCACTGTCCGCAAAAAAATCATATCACCTTCAAAATCCACTGCCTGCGTGAAGGTCAGGCCAAATGCAGCCGCCTTTTTTACATTATTGATAACCGCACCCAGAGACGCATATTGTCCTCTCTGTCCCCGGCTATCTGCCTCTACACCGGCAGTGTGTTTTTGATACTCGCAAAGCGCCTTTGCTAACTCACTCATTCTTGCCTGTTTCCTCTGCCATTATGCGTTTAGCGCCATTGCTAGAAACGCGCACACGGATGCCTGCGCCGGATGCTGTAGAGGCATCGCGCGGTATCAGCAACTTGAGGTTTTTGTCTGCTTGCTTGAAACTTTCCGCCGCGCCTTTTGTTTGCAGCCACACGTCTGCGTTCCGCTTCCATGCCCTTTGCTTCAAGGGGGCCACGTCCTTCTCCATGTCATAGGGCTGGCGCTCCTCGACAGGCACAGGCGGCTCTTCTGAAAAGTCTATGAAAGGCATCTCGCCCTTTTTCACGCCTTCCATGAACGTGCGGCCAAGCTCAACCAGATGGTCGGTATATGACTGCTTCAGTTCAATGAAATGCGTTGTGGGTGGGTTTGCAGCGCGAATGATTGACAGAACACCGCGTTCAATGCGACGGCCTTCTATCTCCCCCAGGATGCGGGCACCCCAATGCAGTTGAGGTGTGTTATACCGCACAATCCTCGGCAGCACGTCAGCCCATTCTTCATTCTCAAACGGACGGCCAGCGGTCCACTTAGCATCAATGACCACCCTGCCACCAAGGTAGAACGCGCCATCTAATGTCGCCGCCATCCACGGCTCTGTAGGGGAGCGCACGACACGCTGATAGCTGTCGATCTTGACGCCATTCTTTTGCTCAAAGGTGTGAAGATTTAGGATTTCGGTACACTGGCCAAACTGTATAGGCCACTTGCCTGACAGGTCTTCCGGCTCTAGTTCGCCAGTCTTTTCTTTAAACAAGCGGTCTATACGCTTGTAGTCGCCACTAGCTAGGATGTTTATGCAACTACCACGCAGAGTAGAGCGGCGTTCTGCTAACCGTTCTGGTGTGAGGCGATGAGATGCCACAAAGTCCGGCAACCCATCGCTACGCTCTTCATCTTGAAGTTGGTGTACATCTGACATAAACCTGCTTATATCAACCAATACTTATAAAGTAAAGGTCTATAAGTTAGGTTAAACGTATTTTATTGCCCTGACAGGATGCACGCTGTCCAGTTGATCTATCTCTACCGTGAATTTTTCAGCCGGATCAAGGCGTTCAAAGGTCCACGAATCAGCGTCTTTAGCTACAAGCTGGACTATATCACGAAGGTCTGAGCCTTTTTGCGCAACTAAAACAAGATCGCCTGTTTTGGTGATATAAGAGGGGTCCACATAGAGCGTATCCCCGCCTTGGCAACGCGGTCTCATGCTATCATTTGGCATGACGACTGCGTATGCGTTCTTTGTATAGTCTAAGTCTTGTGGTTTGAGAATCATCGTTTGAGCCTCTTCGGTCCACCGCAGTTGTTTTCCGAATCCCGGTCGTCCATGCACGGGCAAACGACTGTCGCTTAAAACTGCGTCTGCATTTTTGATTTCCGCAAAGGCGGGGGCCTCAAATACTTCTTCTTCTGTAACATTGAAGGTCTTACAGATTGCCTCAATGTGATGCCCGATTTGCCTGCGGCCTAACTCCATACGGCCATATTCCGGCTGGCTCACGCCTACCTGTTTTGCCGCCTCTTTCTGCGAGATACGCGCTTTAGCTCGTATCGCAGATAGGTTGTTTGGATATTCCATAAGTTTCTCTTTTCATAAGCCAGCCGGTTGGCGGGGCTGTAGGGACATTCTGCCAACGTGTTTCTTGATTGAAGGAGCCTCTCGTGGACAAAGGAGGTGCCGTTGCCGAGCCTCTATTGCTGCGGTTTATAAGTGGCGGAGCCATTGGTCCGTTGATCCAGCTTTCACCATGCGCTAAAGCGCGGCTTCTATTTTCAATAGCCATTTTCTTACCTTTCTGAATTGTACTGCGTCAACCTATAGTTAAAAACACAGTGTCACAGTTTCAATACGCTTGCAAGAGGTTTCTATAACCTCTAGTTTATGCCTATCGAAAGGCATAGACATGACACTGCATCAGTATCTTACAGAAAAAGACATATCTATCGCCGCGTTTGGGCGTGATCTTGGCGTGAGCAATACGTCGGTGTGGAAATGGGTGCATCGCATCAGCTTGCCCAGCGGCGCACACATGATTGCCATTCACAAGATGACCGACGGTGCTGTCACAAGCGCAGACTGGGGCTTGGAAGATGGGCAAAAGTCAGCGTGACAAAGGCTATCGCGTCGAGAACGAGACGCGCAAGAAGCTAGAGGCACACGGGCTGGATGCCTACAGGGTGCCACTAAGCGGCGGTGCGTCCATCAAGGGCGACGTGGTGATCCGAAAGGGTGATCCGCTGCCAGCCGACGAGTGGACCCTGGAGATCAAAGCTCGCGCAAACGGTTTCAAGCAAATCTACAAGTGGCTGGAAGACGCCGACGCGCTCGTCCTCAAATCAGATCGTCAACGACCGCTCGTAGTCATGGACTTGGACGATTACTGCTTTCTGCTTCGCGGCCAGCACGGTGAAGACGATGTTGGCTCACGTTGATTTATGTTCCGGCATTGGTGGGTTTGCCTTGGGCTTCCAACGTGCCGGTCTGTCACAACCAGTGCTGTTCTGTGACATCGAGCCGTGGAGCAGACAAGTTTTGGCAAAGCATTGGCCTGACGTGCCAATCGCAGAAGACGTGAAAGAGTTGGCAAGTGACCCAAGGCGACTTGTTCCAGACTGCGACATTCTCACAGCAGGATACCCATGCCAGCCATTTAGTCAGGCCGGGGTCCGACGAGGCGAGAAAGATGACCGTCACATCTGGCCGCAAATATTTACCATTGTGCAAGCGAAGCGGCCGGCTTGGTGCGTTTTCGAGAATGTTTCTGGACACATCAGCTTGGGCCTCGACCAAGTGCTATCTGACCTGGAAGGCGAAGGTTACGCCGTCCAACCGTTTGTTGTTCCAGCTTGCGCCGTCGATGCCCCGCACAGACGCGACAGAGTCTGGATCATTGCTGCACACGCCTACAGCGACGGCGAACCAGATGACACCATCAATGCGAAATCGGGATGCTGGGAGTTGGGGGCCAGCAATGTGGGCAACTCCAAGAACAACAGACGCGACAGGTGGCCCGCGCAAACTGAACGAGAAAGGGCGTCGGATCAGTCAGACAAATCCAAACTTGGTCTTCGGGGCGAATTTGGCAGATCAAGCAAAAATGTGGCCGACACCGACGGCGAGAGATTACAAGGACAATGGACACAGCCCAGCGGAGTTAGCGCGGAACAGCGTGACGCTGGCGACACATGCAGGCGGGACATTAAATCCGGCGTGGGTGGAATGGCTGATGGGCTACCCACCTGGCTGGACAAACCTAGAGACATCCCAAGAGTAGCAACCGGTGTGAAGCAAAGGGCAGCACGGCTCAAGGGGCTGGGCAATGCCATCGTGCCGCAAATCGCCATGCAGATCGGCCTGACAATCAAGGCGGTTGAACATGGCTAGGGGCAAAATCCAAAACCCAGATCCCGTAATCATTCGCATCTCGCGGTACTGCAACATCTGGGAAGAGGTGCAGGAGTGCCCAGAGTGCCACGGCGAGTGCATGGCGACCCTTGAGGTGCCGGTAATCGACCACATGCACGGCGGTTTCCTCACAGAACGAGACGGCGAGTGTCCCACATGCGAGGGCAGGGGGTGGATCGAGCTAGAGGAGCCGGAAGATGCCTAGCCCGTATCTTCTGCCAGATGGCAATGTGCAGATTAGCTTTAGCGGTGGCCGCACCAGCGGGTTCATGCTGCATCAAATCTTGCAAGCCAATGGTGATCTGCCTGATCGGTGCCAAGTGATGTTTGCCAATACAGGCAAGGAGATGCCGCAGACGTTGGCCTTCGTCAATGAATGTTCTGTGCGCTGGAATGTGCCAATCGTCTGGCTTGAGTATGACCGCGTTGATGACCGTGCATCATACCGTGTCGCAAGCTGGGACGACCATTCAATGTTTGGCGAACCATTTGAATTACTACTGCGCCGCAAAAAGTATCTGCCAAACACAGTTACACGGTTCTGTACGACAGAACTGAAAATCAGACCAATGAAGCGGTATTTGACCAATCAGTTGGATTGGAAACGCTGGTCAGCCGCCGTTGGCATCAGGGCTGATGAAGCGCATCGAGCCAAGACAGAGAGCAAGGACCGCTGGTCGTACTGGTATCCACTGGCTGACGCTGGTGTGACCAAGCGCGATATTCACAATTTCTGGGACAGCCAGCCTTTTGACTTAGAGCTTGAAAATGTGAACGGCAAAACGCCGTTGGGCAATTGTGATATGTGCTTCCTCAAGAGCGAGAAGATTCTAGCGCACATCGCCAAGACCATGCCGGACAAGGCCGATTGGTGGATCAGGATGGAGAAGGAAACTGGCGCTACTTTTCGGCAAGGCAGAAACCTCGCCGAGTTCACAGACTTTGTAGACCGTCAGGCAGATTGGGTTTTCGATGATGAAAGCTTCTTCTGCCAAGCAGATGGCGGGGAGTGTACGGGATGACTGACAAACTCATAATCCGAAGTGCGCTCACGGAAAATTACACCGTCATCCCCAACGCTTTGCTCAATGACACCGAAATTTCGGGCGAGTGCCTTGCCATGATGGTGTATCTGCTATCGAAGCCAAGCGATTGGCAGCTATCGGTCAAAAATCTGATGAAACGCTTTGGCTGGGGCAGGGACAAAACATATCAAGCCATCGCCGGTTTGATCGAACGTGGCTATGTCATCAAAAATGCACAGCGAAACGGGGGAAAATTCAATTCATACACCTACTTTGTCTATGATACGCCTCAAATTCCACCACTTCCTGAAAAACCGGATACGGAAAAACCGGATACGGCAAATCAGTATACTACAAAAGAAAGAGACTATTCTAATAGTGTCTTACAAAGTACAGACTCACACAAAAGCGATTGTGAGATGTTTGATAAATTCTGGGATTTGGTCGCTCACAAGCAGGCGAAACCGCAGTGCAAGATCAAGTTCAACCGCGCTGCCAAAACAACAGACCCCGAAACCATCATCAAAGCCTATCAAGGGCAACTCACCGAACATCGAAGCAAAGGAAAAGGCGATGAATATTTCCGCCGCCCGCTGACATGGCTCAATCAGGAAGCTTGGCTTGATCCCTTTGAAGCAAAGGATATCGCGGACACGCGTGCCGCAAGAGCCAAGGGCCGGGTGCGAAACTGGCAAAAAACCGGGTTCTGGCACGAAAACTGGGGCTTCCCACCAGACCATCCAGGGGCAATGACAGAAACCAAAGAGGCTTTGAGGGAAATGCAGCATGGCGAAAAAAAGCAAAGCAAAGGTCTTTGAAAACGCGGACGTGCTGCCAACACCCGAAAGGGGACAGCACAACCAGATTGAAACGCTTGAAACAAGGAAAGCGGGAAAGC
>VTLG01013837.1_pt1 | contig 10547 bp, 14 predicted proteins | sample 4694571 | NCBI WGS metagenome assembly VTLG01 (sample SAMN12604809, study PRJNA352737) | marine metagenome | biome: ENVO:00000447; feature: ENVO:00000209|ENVO:00000569|ENVO:01000036; material: ENVO:00002151; isolation source: viral sequences binned using virsorter ... | reverse complement strand
ATTATGTTACAAGAGTAGGAGAAGCTGGATCTACTGGTCAATTTATTATAAAAGTAGAACCACCTATTGAATTAAGCTGACGGTTTACTGGACGTAAAATAAATATAACTAACAATTCAATAATTTTTGAATTGTATCGGAATATAAAATGGCAACAAGAAAGGCACTTGTTTTAGTTTCAGGTCTATTTCAGGAGTTAAATTCTTCTTCTGATAAATTAGATTTTGCTGGAAATAGTACAACTGATTTAGGTGAAGGTTCAAATCAATATTTTACAAATACAAGAGCTAGAGGTGCTGTATCAGTAACTGATTCTGGTGGGGATGGAAGTCTTGCTTACAATAGTTCAACTGGAGTAATTACATATACAGGACCATCAGCTTCAGAAGCTAGGGCACATTTTAGTGTTGCCTCTGGGTCTGGACTAAGTTACAACTCTGGAACTGGAGAGTTTGGTACTAGTGCAATACCTAATGCTCAGCTTGCTAACTCAGCTGTAACGATTGGTGGGACAAGTGTTTCTTTAGGTACTACTCAAGATACTTTTACAGGATTAACTTCATTAACTTCTACAACTCTTATAGGAACAACTTTAGTTTCTGGAGCAGTAGATGCAGCTAATGCAATATCAATAGCAAGTGGAAATATTACATTTGAAGGTTCGTCAGCTGATGCAAACGAAACGATACTGACAGCAGCAAACGCAACAGGTAGTGATAAGACACTTACATTACCTAATGAGACAGGAACAATACTAACAGATGCATCATCAATTGCTAACAGTAATTTAGCTAATTCTTCATTAACAGTTGGAAGTACTTCTATATCTTTAGGAGGTACAGCAACCACAATAGCTGGACTATCATCTTTAACATCTACGACATTAGTTGGAACTACTTTAATATCTGGATCAGCAGATGCTGCAAATTCAATAACGCTTGCTAGTGGAAATATAGTTTACGAAGGATCTACTGCAAACGATTTTGAAACGACAATATCTGTTACTGATCCTACGGCTGATAGAACAATTACTTTTCCAAATGCTGATGGAACTGTAGTATTATTAGGATCTTTAAGCGTTGCTGCAGGTTCTGGATTAAGTTATAACGCTGCAACAGGAGTATTTGGAACTAGTTCTATACCTAATTCTCAATTAGCAAATAGTCAAGTTACTATTGGAAGCACAGCAGTTGCCTTGGGAACCACTGTTACAACATTTACTGGATTAGCCTCATTAACTTCTAGTGCTGTAGTAACAGATGATGATGGTTTTAGAGTCAGAGATAATTCTGATAATACAAAACAATTAGCTTTTGAATGTTCAGGAATATCAGGTAGTACGACTAGAACCATGACTGTCCCTGACAGTAATGGGACAATAAGTACAGAAAGTTTTGCTACCGCAATAGCAGTGGCGTTAGGATAGTATTATGGCAACCCAAGTTCAATTTAGAAGAGGAACAACAGCCGAGCATTCTGGCTTTAAAGGAGCTGATGGAGAAGTTACAGTAGACACTTCTCTGAAAACTGTTGTTATACATGATGCATTAACTAATGGTGGTTTTCCATTATTAAGACAGGATGGATCTAATTTTCAATTAGAGAGAGGAGCTTTATCATCTTGTGCTTTAAAATTTGCAGGAGATTCAAATACTGGATTAATAAGTCCAGCTGCAGATGAAATATCTCTAGTTACTGGTGGGTCTAGTCGTCTTACAATAGATTCAAATGGAGCTGCTACCTTTACAGGTAATGTCCAAGTTAATGGATCTTTATCAGTAACAGGTGGTTTCGATTCCGGAGAAAACTTAGCATTAATTATTGCTTTAGGATAATATGGCAAACACCTTCAAAGTTGATACAAAATCAGATTGTGTTACAGACGCACACACCAGTTCAAATGCAAATGTATTAACAGCTGGTGGTTCTGCTACATTAGTTCTTCTAAGTATTTTAATTTCTAATACAACAGGCTCTAGTGCAGACGTAGATGTTTTCTTAGTAACAAACACAGGAGATGATGTTTTTCTAATTAGAAATGCACCAGTACCGGCAGGTTCGTCTTTAGAAATAATAAGTGGATCAAAAATAATTATGGAATCAAGTGATGTTTTAAGAGTAAGATCTGATACAGCTAGTGCAATTGATGTTGCCGTTAGTTATCTAGAGCAGACCTAAGATGGCATTAACAGCAAATAATGATCTTGTAAATTTATCTGCTAATTTTGAAAGTCTTAAAGCAAAAGTTGAGGCTATCGAAATAATTGTTTATGGAGAAAAAGTTTTAGAACTTGATGATTCTACTTGGGAAAATATTCGAAAAAAAAGAGATTATATTTTAAAATCTACAGACTGGACAGTTATACCTGGATGTAGTGTTGATCAAGCTCAATGGTCTGCCTACAGACAAAATTTAAGAGATATTCCACAGACTTACACAGTAATTACAGATGTTGTATGGCCGAGTCAGCCATCTACTTCTGGACCTAATTCTTAGAAATTCCTCATATTTACTGAGCTTAAAATAAACAGAGATACTTAGATGATTCTCGATTAAACTGCTATGCCATATATTGGAAATAATATTCGATCTGCTGATGATTACAGGTTAATTGATGATATCAGTAGTAGCTTTAATGGAAGTACTACAAGTTTTGCTTTATTAACAGCTGGGGCATCTCCAACACCTTTTCCAAAATCTCCACAACAATGTTTAATATCAGTTAACGGTGTTATTCAAGAACCAGATCCTACAGGTGCTTCAGGATTTAATTTAGTTGGAACAAATATAGTTTTTAGTTCTGCTCCAACAGGAGGACATTCATTTTTCGGAATAATATATGCAACTGCTGATTATCTAAATGCAGGTGGTACATTCCCTGCAGGGTCAACTGGTTCTCCATCAATCACATTCACTACGGACACCGACACCGGGATTTATAGAAGAGGTTCTGGTGATATTGGGTTTATTTCTAACGCTACAGAGATAGCAAATATAGATGGCAACGGTTTAACAGTAACTGGAAAAGATGGAACGATAAATGAAGTCACAGTAGGTAAGGGTGCGAACTTTGTTGCTAATAATACTGTTCTTGGTAAGAATGCTTTAGATGCTGCTGTTACTGGTCAATTTAATGTAGCAGTTGGTATAAATACGTTAACCGAGTTAACTTCAGGGCAATCAAATACTGCTGTAGGTGGTGAAGCCTTAGATAGTCTAACTACTGGAAGTATGAACACTGCAGTAGGTTCTGAAGCTTTGGATGATTGCTCAACAGGTAGTAATAATACCGCAATAGGAGTAAATGCACTTCAAAAAACTACAACCTCATCAAATAACACAGCTGTAGGAAAATCAGCATTAAATCAAAATACAACAGGAGCAGGTAATGTTGCTGTGGGTCAAGGAGCTTTAATATTAAACACCACCGCATCTAGTAATACAGCAGTTGGAAATGAAGCATTAAATCAAAATACAACTGGATCTTCAAACGTAGCTGTAGGTGCTGCTGCTTTAGATGCAAATAGTACAGCAAGTAATAATACTGCGATTGGTACAAGTGCATTAGGAGCAAACACAACTGGAGGTAGTAACACTGCTTGTGGAGATCAAGCTTTAGAAACAAATACTACTGGAGCTTTGAATGCTGCTTTTGGTGCTGAAGCATTAGAAGCAAATACTACTGGAGGTAACAATACTGCTGTTGGTCATGCTGCACTACACGCAAACACAAGTGCATCTGACAACACTGCTGTAGGACTTTTTGCTTTATTAGCAAACACAACTGGAGCTAATAATACAGCTGTTGGTGCTAATGCTTTAGATGCTAATACCACTGCTGATAATAATACTGCTATTGGTAAAAACTCATTAACAGCAAACGTAACTGGAACCCGAAACACAGGTGTAGGTTCAAACTCTTTACCATCAAATACAGGAAGTGATAATACTGGGTTAGGGGCTACAGCTTTATTTACAAACTCTTCTGGAGTTAAAAACACTGCTGTTGGTTCTCAAGCAATGTATTATAACGAGACTGGAGATTTCAACACAGGGATAGGATACGATGCATTACAAGATAATACAACTGGAGATTATAATACAGCCGTTGGATATAATGCCTTAGATTTCAATTCCACAGGAAGTAGTAATACAGCTATTGGATCGAACTCCTTAAGTGGGAACTCAACTTCTGGAAATAATACTGGTGTTGGTGCAAGTTCTTTAGAAACAAATACAACTGGAGCAGATAATACCGCTGTAGGTGCTGCTGCTTTAATTCTAAATTCAACGGGAGCAGAAAATACCGCTGTAGGTTCTCAAGCTTTAAGAAATAACACTGCTGGGGGTAACACAGCAATGGGTTATTTTGCAATGTATTCAAACACAAGTGGAACTGGTAACGTAGCTATAGGTTCTGCTGCTTTAGATGGAACTGCAACTACAAGTAACCATACTGCAGTTGGTCACTCTGCATTAGGAGCCAATACAAGTGGAACTGAAAACACAACAGTTGGATACGCTTCTTTAGATGCTAATACAACAGGGTCACAACATGTGGGTGTTGGTGCTTATGCTTTAACAGCAAATACAACTGGTACTGACAACACAGCTGTTGGTTATGCTTCTTTAGGTCAAAACGTATCAGGAAATTATAATACAGCAGTCGGAAGAGATGCTCTAAACAAAAATACCGCGAGTAATAACACATCCGTAGGTTTTAGATCAATGAGAGACAATACATCAGGTACAGGTAATACTGCCCTAGGTTATTTTGCTCTAATATTGAACACAACAGCAAGTAATAACACAGCGGTTGGATATCAATCATTAGCATTAAACACAACTGGTCAAAATAATACGGCTGTTGGTTATGCTACTTTAGACGCGAATACAACTGCACAAGGTAATTCAGCTTTTGGATATGGAGCTTTATCTAATAACACTACTGCTGATTATAATTCTGCTTTTGGCTTAAGTGCCTTATCAACAAACACAACTGGGTCTCTAAATGCTGCTTTTGGAGTTAATGCTTTAGGTTTAAACACAACCGGATCAAACAACACCGCAGTTGGAGTTAATGCTTTGTATAACCTTACAACCCCTAGTCATTCGACTGCTGTTGGTTATAACGCTTTAACATCAAATACAACTGGAGCACAGAACACTGCTGTAGGTTCTGTTGCCTTAGCAGCAACCACAACTGGAGAACTAAATGTAGCTGTAGGTTATGCTGCATTAGGTTCAAATACGACTGGAGATAATAATGTAGCCATAGGTAGATGGGCATTAACTTTAGCCACAACTGCTGATAATAATGTTGCGGTTGGAAATAGTGCATTACAAGAAGCCACAACTGGTTATCAAAATATTTGTGTTGGTGCAAATACTGGGGATGCAATTACTACTTCCTGTTGTAATACTATTGTTGGTCATGCTGCTGGTACTTCACTTACAACAGGTGGATATGGGGTTGCGATAGGACAAAGTGCTTTAGGCAGCTGTACAACGGCTGATGGTAATGTCGCTGTTGGTCTTCAATCTGGAGCAAATATCACAACTGGGGTAGACAACACAGTTATGGGAACTGATTCTGGAGTAAATATAACTACAGGTGGAAGCAATACTTGTATAGGTCATAATGCAGGGGATAATATAACAACAGGATCTAATCAAATTGTTATTGGTAATGGTGCAGATGCACCGTCTGCTACAGCAAGTGATGACATAACAATAGGTGATTCAGCTATTGGTAGTTTTCGTTGTAATGTTCAGACTATTTCTTCTTTATCTGATGGAAGAGATAAAATAGATGTTATAGATTTACCTGAGAGTTTAAATTTTATTAATCAATTAAGACCTGTTAAATTTAAATGGGCTACTAGAGATGGCAACGGTAAAGATGGTACACATGAGCATGGATTTATTGCACAAGATTTACAGTCAGTACAGAAAGAAAATGATGCGGATTATCTAAAAATGGTTATGGATAAAAATCCTAACAGATTAGAAGCAAGTTATGGAAGATTAGTTCCAATACTTGTAAACGCAATCAAAGAATTATCCGCAAAAGTCACAGCACTAGAGTCTGCATAAAATTAGCCATTTTAAACTAGATATATCAAAAGTTGTTAATTTAGATGGCATACATTGGACCAGAACCTTCTCCAGGTCAAAATAGAGAAGTAGATGATATATCAAGTGGTTTTAATGGTAGTACCACAGCATTTACATTACAGGTAAATTCTTTAAATACGAGTCCAGAGTCCGCAAATAATATATTAGTTTCTGTTGGTGGTATTATTCAAAATCCCGGAACAGACTACACAATAAATGCAAGCACAATAACATTTACAACAGCTCCTGCATCAGGATTATCTTTTATGGGGTTAATCTTAGGAGCAGGTGTAGACACTGCGACTGTAGGAGATCAAGTAATAACAAACGCAAAAATAAGTAACAGTGCTGGGATAGCAGGATCAAAAATTGCACCGGATTTTTCAAGCGTTAATGCTGTTACTACAAGATTTATGGTTCCTCCAAAAATTACCACAACAGAAAGAGGTAATTTAACAGGATTAGTTTCAGGAGCATTTATTTATAACACAACATTAAATAAATTACAGGTATACAATGGCTCAGCATGGGAGACAGTTACTAGCTCTACTTAATATGTACTGTTGCATGAGACATATCAATTTAGTAAAATTTAATTAAATACTTAAAAAAATGCAAAAAATTTTTAATGCTATCGCTGTTGCTTCAGGAGTTCTTACCCTAACAATAATAGGAGCTGGTATCTATGGTTATAAATATATAACTAGCGATAACTTCGAAAAGATGATCAAAAACAAAGTCATGGGAGATATTCAGAATGTTCTTCCTAAAGCTATCGAGAGCGAGTTACCAGACACCACAGGGATCTCTATACCCTTCTAATGAGCATCCCAGATATAGATATACCAAATATATCTATACCTCATATACCTGTTCAAGTAATAGAGCCAGTAAGAGTATTTGGAGATTATGTAACTAACCCTTCTTTTAGTGAGCCATCTCTCCTCCTACCTGGCTGCTATAAAACTCATCGTGATGCCAGTAGAAACTCTAATCTTGTAAATGACGATCCCAGAGGTACGTTTTGGAATTGTCCTTGGGGTGAATTACCAGAGATAATGCCTCTCCAGTTTGATAGATCTAAAATGATTTATTCAAACGATGTAAAAGAAGAAAAGAAAACAGAAGAACCTGTAATAGTTAAAGAACAAGCAAAGACAGAAATTCCTAAAAAAGAAGAAAAAGAAACATTTTTTCCTCCATGTCCAGATCCTAATTCAAAGCTCAGGGTGGGCTCATTTGCTAATGAGAAACGCTTAGAAAAAGTTAAGGAATTTAAGTACAATGAAGACAAGACTCAATGCCTAACAATTTGGGAAGATGTGACATATGTTGACCAGTGGCTACCAGAGCCAACCCTAGTCATAAACACGGTAATAATAGCTTCTATAGCTGCTACCAGCCCTGCTTTGATAAATATTATTAAAGGTATTACGAAGAATATTATGAAGAAAATTACTTCTTCTCAGGGATCGAAAAAGAATGATAATGCTTCTCAATCTGATTAGGTTTAGGAGTTAAATATACGTCTTTGCATACGTTATAAAAAACAGAATCTTCTCTTACATTTATTCCCTTTTGCATTAATTCACCACAATGTTTTACACGAGCCACATGCCACTCTAATTCTAAATTTTTTAATTTTTGATTTTGTATTCCTATTTGAGTTGAAGCTGCATCCTTACATAACTTACCAAGTTTACGATCCAATGGGATACTAAAATTCAAAGTGATTCCTGTTCCAATAGAAAAGGAATCCTTATTAGTTCCTGAGTAATTTTTTTGATAATAAAGAATTTTTCCGGGATTGTCTGGTGTCCCATCTCCTATAGGATTACCATCATCATCAAAATCTCCTACTAAATCAGTCGGGTCGTACACCGGGGTTTCATAGAAATGTGAAAAAGGTTTTTGGTAATTTGAATTAAAGGTGGAGAAGGGGGTAATATTCATCTGAGCTCCCTGACAGACTATGTTTCCACCATATTGATTGGTATGAAAACTGCCATTGTTAACATTATAATTTTGATTTGTAACTGATCCTGTATTTGATTGACTTACTGCATTAGCTAGTGCTGGTACTGGAGAAAGAAGTATTAGTAAAGCTATTTTTGAAAGATTGACTGCGTTACTTGAGTGCTTTCTACTTCTATTGTTCGATTTATTGTTGTCACATTTGATAGCCCTGGACCCATATAACTTTCCGTCAGTTGAAAGGCAGCTCCGTTTTCTGTTTGTTTGAAGGTTGGTTTTGTACTGAAATCTAAACCAGTCCATGAGTAACTAACTCCATCTGTAGTTCCATTCGTTTGAACAGCACTTGGTATCATACTACCGCTGTCTTGCAGCTCTACGCCAGTCCCAGACACACTATAGGTATATCCTGAATTATAGTCTTTTGAAACGATTGATTCAACTATAGTTTGTTTCGTCGTGGTAGTAGAATTCATAGTCCCTGTTGTGAAGGCTCCAGTGATAGGCGAAGCTTGTAAAGGGACAGGTAAAAATATAAACAGCAATAACAGCCGTTTCATTAGTCGAGAGTTAATCCAACTACGAATTGACCAGTAACAGTAGTACCTGCTCCACCTGCAGTTATTGTTATGTCATTTTTCGTATCGATAGTACCTGCAAGTGATCCTGCTGTCCCTGCACTTGTACTTGTAAGATCACCAAATGGTGAAACTTCACCGACTGTTAGGCTAGTAGCTACAGTGTCTCCAGCTGTGTAGCTAGAACTAAAACTATAAGCGTCCCCTGCTGTTAACTGGCTTGCTGTAATTGGTGTATAAGCATTTACGCCATTTGTGGCTGCTCCTAGACCACCTACGCTGCCTGTTGTTGTACCGTCGGTAGTATTGACCCCTGAGCCACTTATGCTCATAGAGTTACCGATACGGTCTGCAGCGGTCGCTGCTGCTGAAACCTCTAGTTTTACTGATGAGCTGATTGAATGATAGATATCCGCCTTCACACTAGGGGTTAGTAATAAGATTAATAATGGGAAATACTTAACCATTTTTCTAAAACTAGGATTTAATACTTATAAGTTTACATGAGGGTAAACTTAGTATGTATAGCACTAAAAAAATGGCTGAAAATTTAAAAGAAAAACAAGAAAAAAAAGGTGTTTTTTCTAAAATAAAAGAAAATATAGATGATAAAGAAGAGCAAATGGCTTTTCTTGGTACCATAATCAGACTTGGAGTAATGGTATGGGCCGGATTTATAATTTCTTTAAACTACATCACATTACCTGGTATCACTGAAGATAGAGAGGTTAAGGATATCACTTTCATAGCCAGCGTTTTTACAGGTTGTCTGGCTTCGTTCAACATCACGCCAGGTGGTAAGAAAAAGAAAACTGATGATGCTAGTGGAAGTAAATCATCCTGTCCTACTCAGATCTTGCGTATCGAACAAGCTCCAATTAAAATAGTGACAGAGAGTACTGGTAAATGATATGTACAGTAACAGACCACGAAGAAACTGGGGAATCATAGCTGTAGTCTCACTTTTAGGGATATCTAATATCTCTATGATGAATACATTAGTTTCTCATAAATTAAAAAATCCTTTTCCTAATATAAATTTACCAGTAGGACCTTATACAAGTTATAGAGTTGTTACTTCAGAAAAGGGATATAGTATCAGCTATAAAGCAAACGATCCTAAAATTTTAACTAGATTAAAGAATTTAGAAGAACCAAAAGGTTTATTTGGTAATAAGCAAACTAAATTACATTTAAGAGAAACTTATACAATGGCAGGTGAGGGAAGTAAGAAAGAGGTAGAGGGAACCGTAATGACTGATAAAGATATTGCTTGCATCAAAGTAGAAGGTAGTGGTAACTCTACAGGTAAGCTTGTAGGAGCATCTGTAGGAGTTAAAGCTGCACCTGCATTTAGTAATATACCAATAGTCGGATGGCTTGCTGCAGGCTTTGTAACTATGTTTGCACAGGACAAAGGATCAGAGATAGGTGGACAGATAGCTAGAGACTACAATGATTGTTAATAAGTTATTCTAGAGTTATACTCTAAATAGTTACTTATTTAAAATGTCTTGTGAATCACATATGGAAGGATTACAAAATTTTGCAAAGCAATTAGAAGAGCAAAAGGGGCAAATCGCAGCTCAGATTCAATCTTTAGATGCCCAACTTGCACAGGCAAGAAACTCCTACATGAAAGTTGAAGGTGCTCAAGAAATTATTGCAATTCAAATTAAAGAAGAAGAGGCAAAAACTGCTGTGGAAACAGTAGAGCCAGAAGCAAGTGGTGATTAAGATGCTAAGAGAAATGAACAGAGGTAGATATAAAGCATTACAATTACTAGCAGATCACTTACGCACTCCATCTAAAGATTTGTCTTTAGATGCAATTTTTAATGATGTTAAAGATGATGATCTTAAATGGGTCACAGAAA
>VTLG01005595.1_pt1 | contig 10548 bp, 14 predicted proteins | sample 4694571 | NCBI WGS metagenome assembly VTLG01 (sample SAMN12604809, study PRJNA352737) | marine metagenome | biome: ENVO:00000447; feature: ENVO:00000209|ENVO:00000569|ENVO:01000036; material: ENVO:00002151; isolation source: viral sequences binned using virsorter ... | reverse complement strand
GGGCGGGATATATAAATAGGTGTGTACAACCATAGGTTGAATTTATTTATTGGACTGCCTTAAAATAGCCACATTTTTAATATAGGATAGTCCCATAATAAATAAAGGAGAGAAATATGATTAACTGGATAATTAAGCCGTTTAGAATTACTTACTATTCGGCTAAAGATAAAAAGACCATTACAAGAAATGGCTTAAATGATGACAAGTCTATTCAGGATACAACCAAAGCCGATAGGGCTTTTTATTGTTATTGGGATGTAGACGCAGGAGGTTATCGTAAGGCCATGGATAGTTGGACTATATGTTATAAGGTAGAATATTAATATGATTTATAATTTATTATTATACTTAGGAATATTTTTTATTGTAGCTGGGTTTGGTTTGTTCTTATACGTAGAGCATAAAATAAGGCAAATTGATATCCAGCTATTTAAACTGGAACAAAAACAACCATAGGTTGAAACTTTTTTTAGGACTGTCTTAATCTTGCCACATTTGTTTGATAGGATAGTCCTAACTTAAAAAGGAGCAATATGAAAGCAAATAAACATAAACATTTTGGGAAATCTTTTAATAAAGATTTAAACTTTCCCAAACATTTAACACCAGCAATAATTCACTCGGCTTTGTTCGTGTACAATGCACCGAAAGAAGAAGTCGCACAACGTGTTGAACATTGTGCTAAACAAATTGGAGACGAAGCAATGTCCTATGCAATGGCTTTGTTAGTCTTGCCAGAATTGCAGAAGTTAACCATGCAAACTGATGAATATAAAAACTGGCAGAAGGAGAATAGAAAAACAGTACATTAAAAATTCAATCTATAAACGTATGCAGTAAATGCATACAACCATAGGTTGTGGCGCCAGGTCTCCATACCCTGGCGCCAGGCTCCATATTGTGTCAACAATAATCGGAGACACTACGTCCATTTTGGGTTTTTTTTATTTTGTTTTTAAAAATTTTTTGCCCCTTCGGGGCACCAGGTTTCATAGAGGTACCAGACCAATCAAAGAATTTGAAAAGTCCATTTTGGGTTTTTTTTAAACTCAGAAAAGGGGTCCCACTACTTCAGGTTGTAACGTTTGATTTAAACAGTTAATGCTATATAATACTTTGCGAAGGTTTCAAAATTAATCCTCAAAAATTTTGCAAAAATTGAAAACTTAATGAACCTAGATAAAGAAAAATTAAAAAATTTTGAAAAGCTCCCAGCTGATGTAAGAAGACAATTTTCATTGATGATGAATCAATGGAAAGAAAAGAAAAAGGAATCTAAGGTTAAATCTGATTTCTTAAGTTTTGTTAAACATGTTTGGCCTGATTTTATAGAGGGGTCCCATCATAAAAGGATAGCAGATAAATTTAATAAATTAGCTGAAGGAAAAATTAAGAGACTCATTATTAATATGCCCCCTAGGCATACCAAATCTGAATTTGCTTCTTACCTTTTACCTGCATGGATGGTGGGAAAGAATCCTAAATTAAAAATAATACAATCTACAAATACTACTGAGCTTTCCGTCCGTTTTGGGCGTAAAGCAAAACAATTAATTGATTCAGGAGAATATCAACAAGTTTTTAAAACTAGATTAAAAGAAGATTCTCAAGCAGCAGGGAAATGGGAAACCCAACAAGGTGGAGAATATTATGCAGCCGGTGTGGGTTCAGCTATTACTGGAAGGGGTGCTGATTTATTAATTATTGATGATCCACATACTGAACAAGATGCCATGAATGCTCAAGCTTTAGATAGAACTTATGAATGGTTTACTTCTGGGCCCAGACAACGTCTTCAACCTGGTGGAGCAATTATAGTCGTAATGACTAGATGGAATGAAAAAGATTTAACCGGCAGATTATTAGGTGCTCAAAAAGAACCTAAAGCTGATCAGTGGGAAATAATTGAATTCCCTGCCATCATGCCTTCCGGTAAACCCGTGTGGCCTGAATACTGGAGCTTGGAGGATTTAAACGGAGTTAAAGCATCTATTCCTGGAAGCAAATGGAATGCACAGTACATGCAGAATCCAACTTCTGAAGAAGGAGCTTTAATCAAAAGGGAGTGGTGGAAAAATTGGGAACCAGAAGAGCTCCCCCCATTACAACATGTTATTCAATCTTACGATACAGCATTTATGAAAAAGGAAACAGCAGACTTTTCTGCCATTACAACGTGGGGAGTGTTTACTCCAGATGAAGATAGTGCTCCAGAATTAATTTTAGTAGATGCATTAAAAGGAAGATACGAGTTTCCTGAACTAAGAAGAATTGCTCTGGAACAATATGGTTATTGGAATCCCGAGACCGTTATAATCGAGAGTAAGGCATCAGGGCTCCCCTTAACTTATGAGTTGCGTAAGATGGGAATTCCTGTTATAAATTTCACACCTAGTAAAGGAAACGATAAACATACTAGAGTAAACAGCGTTTCCCCTCTTTTTGAGAGTGGACGCATATGGGCGCCCAAAGAAATGGAGTTTGCTCAAGAAGTAATTGAAGAATGTGCTGCGTTTCCATATGGGGATCATGACGACTTGGTCGATAGTATGACCCAAGCTGTAATGCGATTTAGACAAGGTGGATTAATTGCCCACCCAGAAGACTACAAAGACGAAAAAGTAGTTAAAACAGAGAAGGTATATTATTAATGGCAATAGATAATTGGAAAAATGATTTTGACTTTGAAGAAGTAGGTGTAAGTTCTAAGGTTCCCCCATCACGAGAAGAACAAATTTACAAAAGTGCTGATTGGGACAATGCTTACCAAAAAATTCTTTCTAAATTTTTTAGAAGATTTCCTGGAGCACGGGAAGACTTTGACAGTGCTAATCCTCCACGTATAGAAGACATGGTTGCAATGCTTCAACTAGAAGGAACTATGCAAACTGAAGGTGCAGGGATTTTAGATTTAGCTGAAGGAGCAAAAATGATTACTCCAAGCAGTGTTGATAAAGCTACACAAAGTCTGCAGAGACATCATGATTTTTCTCAAGGTGGAAGAACCGGTTATGCTTATGGAGACGAGGATCCTGAAATAGTAGAAGATGAATTATCAACTATCGAATTGATGCAGGATCAAGGTATTCCATATGGTCAACAAGTTCAATCCGATAACACAGGTATCATGAATCAAGCATCAGGGATCAATAGAGATATTTTAATAAAAAAAGTTGTAGAAGAATTCATTAAACGAAAAGGGAGAAGACCTCGAAGCAATGACGAAATTATAGAATTTTATATGAAAGAAATGGCAGGAGGTTTAGCTCCTCAAAAAGTTGCTTATAACCCTGGAGACTACGATCCACTAATTGTAGAAGAGTATGAAAAATATAAATCCGGGCAAAACGAACAAGGACTTCCTGTAATATCAATTGATGAATTCATGCAAATGGAAAGAACAGGAGTTCGATCCGGAGGATTACCAGGCCTATTAGGAGTTTAAGTGAAGATACATCATTACGATCAGATGATGGCGTATCTTACAAGACGTCAAAGATTCTCAAATGGTGGCGACGCCACAATTTTACCCAAACCAAATCCCTTATCACAGCAAGAACGAAATCAAGCAGTTTTTAATGACTACGTCGGTAGAATGAAAAAGTACCTTGGTGCCGGAGTCGATATGCCAGAATGGTTTGTTAAAGATTTAATTTTTAAAAAAGCAGATGAACTAGGGATAGAATTAAAAGCTGATGGTGGACGGATTGGATTTAATGAGGGTACTAAACCTGTTATTACTAAAGACAAATTTATTGAGCTGAGAATTAAATATAAAAATACTCACACCAATGCAGAATTTGCTGAATTATTAAATAAGGATTGGAAACCATCCCAGGCTGATTCTTTCAACCAAAACAATGTTCATAAAAGAATGAAAGATTATAGAAATGATTTCCCTAAAGATTTTGATTTTAAAGGTTCTAAGATAGAAAGAGCTATCACAGAAAAGAAGATGATAGAGTTATGGGGCAAAGACAAGTATCAAGAACATAAAAAGAATTTTTCCGACAAAAAATTAAAAGATAAATATACCAGCGATAAAAATTATCAAGAATTGCCTATTGAGAAAAAACAAGAAAAAGCAAAAAAAGCATTAGTGTTGAAAAAGAAAAAAATAGAAGCCATGGATCCTGATGCAAGAGAAGAGTTTATTGCTAAAGAAAAAGAAGAAGCTGCTGCAAGGACTAGAAAATCTAGAGGACAAACAGTAAAATTTTATAAGAACCCTCGAAACGCTAAAAGCATATTATGGGGAGATTTAGTTACTAGAACCTATAAAAATCTTTGGGACGCTCCTTTTAAATTTAGTAAAGACAGTTTAAAACTTATAAACAGTAAACCAGAACTTAATCGAGGAGATATGGAAAAGATAACCTTGATCGATAAAAATAATAAGCCATTTAATTGGAATACAATAGAATCTTATGTTCAGGAAGGCAACGCGCGTAATTCAAAAGGTCAACCGATGTCTTGGGATGAAATAATTAGATCTCAGACAATAAAAGAATTTATAAATAAAGAAGGACTTGCTCAAGAAATTAATAAAGCACTTATTCCTGGCTATGATCCTAAGACACATGTCAAACAAAGTGGTTTGCATATTGCTCATAATACATCTTTTAAAGATGGACCTTGGGAAACTCACATTGCGCCTTATAAAGCTAATATTCAAGAAGGGGCAGCAAGAAAAATATTTACTAATCTCTGGAAAGGCGCTGATACAGAATTTGAAGCCAGTGACAAAGGAGAAAAAGCTAAAGAAAAAAGAATGAATTTAAGAAGAAAAGCCGTTAAGGATTATTATACAACCATGGAGCCCATTACTGATATTCAATATGGATTAAGTAAAAAACAACATGGCGCTGCAACTCCTATTGAAAAAATATTTAAAAAAATAGGTATAAAATTAAATCCTGGTCAAATTAAAAAGGCTCAAGTATTTTTAAGAAGTGCTCTTAATAAAGGACAAGATATTAGTAAATTTATCCCTTTACCGGGACGGGGAGGAGCTGCTGCACTAGACTATAGTTTATTTAATTTTGTATTTGGTGTGCCCCCAGCGACAGCAGCTGTGGGAGCTGCAGGATGGTTATCTAAAAATCGTCTTCCCGGCCAAATGCTGGGTACCCAAGCACACGCCATGGGTTTTATGGATGAAATGAATCAGAAAAAGGCTGAAATAGATGAGCAAAAAAATTTAGAAGCAGCTGCGAGATTAAGTAATATACAAAGTACAGCCCAAAATATTACACCTTTTGAACTTGATGAAAAGGAAGAAGTAGTTACAGCAAACAAACCAACATATGGACCTTATGCAGAGCAAATCAAAAACCTCAAAGTCTAGGTATCCTAAGACTTGGCTCCTGGCGCCAGAATCAGGACCCACGCCTCAGGGCTTGAATATTAATTATAATACTGTTAAAACAGTTAAATTGGAGAAAATAAATGGCAGACAAAATAGACAAGGCTCTACCAAACGAGCCAAGAAAAACAATTAACGTTCCGGGGGAAGAAGAAATTCAAGAACAAGTTGTTGAAGCTCAAGAAGAGATTCAAGAAAGTCCCGATGGCGTTGAAGTAACCGAACAAGAAGATGGATCAGTTGATATTAATTTCGATCCAGCAGCTGCATCGATGGAAGGCAGCGATGAACACTACGCAAACTTAGCAGAATTTTTACCCGATCAAGTTTTATCCGAATTAGGCGCAGACCTAAGTGGAAAATATATGGATTATAATATGGGTAGAAAAGAATGGGAAAGAACTTATACTACCGGGTTAGATTTATTAGGATTTAAATATGACATGCGAACCGAACCATTTCAAGGCGCGTCTGGCGCAACTCATCCAGTTTTGGCTGAAGCAGTTACGCAGTTTCAAGCGTTGGCATATAAGGAGTTACTCCCTGCTGATGGGCCTGTCAGAACACAGGCGATTGGCGCACCGAATCCGGAGAAAACGAAACAAGCTGAAAGAGTAAAAGATTACATGAACTATGAGCTCATGGAAAAAATGAAAGACTATGAGCCAGACTTTGATCAAATGTTATTCTATTTACCTTTAGCAGGTTCAGCATTTAAAAAAGTTTATTTTGATGAACTTGAACAAAGAGCAACTTCAAAGTTTGTTCCAGCAGATGATTTAATTGTTCCATATACAGCTACTTCTTTAGAAGATGCTGAAGCTATTATTCATAGAATTAAAGTTTCTAAAAACGAATTAAGAAAACAACAAGTTGCAGGATTTTATCGAGATATAGAATTAGGTACCCCTGCTCAAATAGAAGATGATGTTAAGAAAAAAGAACGAGAATTAGAAGGTCAAAGAAAAACTAAAGACGATGATGTTTATACTATTTTAGAATGTCATATTAATTTAGACTTAGAAGGTTTTGAAGATACTGATAAAGAAACGGGAGAACCTTCTGGAATTAAAATTCCATATATTGTAACAATTGAAGAATCATCACGACAAGTTTTAGCTATTAAAAGAAATTATGAAATTGGAGACCCTAGAAAAAATAAAATAGAATACTTTGTTCATTTTAAATTTCTGCCTGGATTAGGTTTCTTTGGCTTCGGTCTCATCCATATGATTGGTGGTCTATCAAGAACTGCAACTGCAGCTCTACGTCAATTACTGGATGCCGGTACGCTCTCCAACTTACCGGCAGGATTTAAAATGCGTGGCATTAGAATCAGAGATGATGCGCAGTCTATTCAACCAGGAGAGTTTAGAGATGTAGATGCTCCAGGTGGTAACTTAAAAGATTCATTTATGATGTTACCATTTAAAGAACCTTCTCCAACTTTATTACAATTAATGGGTATTGTTGTTCAAGCTGGTCAAAGATTTGCTTCAATTGCTGACTTACAAGTTGGCGATGGCAATCAACAAGCAGCTGTAGGAACAACTGTAGCTCTTCTTGAAAGAGGCAGCAGAACTATGTCAGCAATACATAAAAGAATTTACTCAGCTCTTAAACAAGAATTCAAATTATTAGCTAGAGTATTCAAATTATATTTACCACCGGAATATCCGTACGATGTGGTTGGGGGTCAAAGAATGATTAAACAACAAGACTTTGATGATCGGGTAGATATACTGCCAGTTGCTGATCCCAACATTTTCTCTCAAACTCAGCGTATTTCCCTCGCGCAAACAGAGTTGCAATTGGCAGTCGCAAATCCTCAGATGCACAATATGTATCAAGCGTATCGAAATATGTATGAAGCCTTAGGTGTAAAAGATATTGATACCTTATTGGTTAAACCACCTCAACCAGCACCCATTGATCCAGCGTTAGAAAATATTATGGCTATGGCTGGTAAACCTTTTCAAGCGTTTCCAGGTCAAGATCATAGAGCACACATTACAGCTCACTTAAATTTCATGGCTACTAACATGGCAAGAAATAATCCAATGGTTATGGCTGCCTTAGAAAAAAATTGTATGGAACATATTTCATTAATGGCTCAAGAACAAATTGAATTAGAGTTTAAAAATGAAATACCACAACTTGCACAGATGCAACAAATGGCACAACAGAATCCTCAGTTACAAATGCAGATGATGATGTTGCAACAACGAATCGAAGCACGGAAAGCAATCTTGATTGCAGAGATGATGGAAGAATTTATGAGTGAAGAAAAGAAAATAACTTCCCAATTTGATCATGATCCAATTGCTAAACTAAGATCAAGAGAATTAGATCTAAGAGCAGCTGATAATTTTAGAAAAAAACAATATGATGACGAGAGAATTAATCTTGATCGTATGAAAGCAATGATGAACCAACAAACTCAAGACGAGAAGTTGGATCAAAATGAAAAATTAGCTCAGTTAAGAGCTGATACCTCAATCGAAAAAACAATTTTAAGTAAATCTGTTCCAAATGTGGACAAATTTATCCCAAGTGTTGAGATTGAAAAATATAAAGGAGAAAACAAATGACGCTAAACATAAAAAAAGCGATAAAAAAGCCTGGAGCATTGAGAAAGTCCCTTGGAATCAAAAAAGGGAAGACAATTCCAGCATCTAAGTTAAAAGCAGCAGCTAAGAAGCCAGGAAAACTTGGACAAAGAGCTAGATTTGCTATAACATTAGGTAAATTACGTAAAAAATAAGGAGAAGTAATGGCTAAAGTAGATACAACTAAAGCATTAGGTATCAATAAAGATGGTTACCAAAAAGGTGGCATCGATATTGAAACTCCAAGTCAAAATTTGGAGTGGGATCCTAGATCGGCAACTAACGCTGATGGAATACAAAGAAATGTTATTCCAACTGGCGATAAAGTTGAAGTTAAAGGAACTAAAAGAATGCTAAAATCGAAAAGTAAAACAGCAACTTGGTATTAGTATATGGCCTGGTTCGGATTAGCAAAACTTGCTTTACAAGCAGGGGGTAAAATTTACGCTAACAGACAAAGAGCCAAAATGGCTATGTCTGATGCACAGCTTTTACACGCTGAAAAACAAGCGCGTGGCGAGGAAGCTTACCAGGGCAAACTTTTAGAAGCCCGTCAAAACGACTACAAGGACGAAATCGTTTTGGCGATTCTCACACTGCCCATAATTGTACTGGCCTGGTCGGTTTGGACAGAGGATCCGGAAGCTATGAAGAAAATAGAGATCTTTTTCGAGTATTTCTCAAATCTTCCCAAATGGTTTACAAATTTATGGATTCTCGTCGTGGCGAGTGTTTTTGGTATTAAAGGAACACAAATATTTAGGAATGGTAAAAAATAAGCTAGACAACTATACTTAAAAACAATATAAATAGAACAAGGAGACAATTATGAGACAAAACGGTGTTAGATCAAATGTAAGATTTCCATACAAAAAAGGTGGAGCTTCAAAAAAGAAAAAACAAGGTTACAAAGATAGAGAAGATGAGTCTATTAGTGCAAGACGTGGAAAAGAGTCTACTAAGAAACAATCTTTTAAAGACAGACGAGACGAGTCTTATGGAAAATGGGGCAAACGTACTCGAGGAAAAATAAATAGGTAAGGAGAAATCATGGCGCAAAAATTTCATTCAACTTCTGGTAATCCAAAAGTATCAGGCGAGGCTTGGGCAGCTGGAAGAGAACGACTTAAGAGAGGTGGAAAAGCTAGAAGAAATACAAGACGTATGAACAGACTAGAAGAACTTGGTCGTGTTGATGCAGAAAAAGCTTACACTAGAAAAGGTAAGAGAAATCTTAGGGACGAGAAAAAAAGAGTCGTAAGAGAATTAAAAAGAGGTTAATATGAACAGAAGAGGAATCAACACTTCTATATTAATTAAAAACGGACCTACAAGTGCAGGTAATGGAAGAGGAATAACTCCTCCAACACCAGCAAGTTCAGGTTTACCACCAAGTGGTTCAGCTCATGCCGTTCCAATCAATACAACTAAAGGTAGAAGAGCAATTGATAATACCGGCTCTAATGCTAATATTACTTTGGTTGGTGCTAGATCGAAAGTCTAATGTCTAACAAATCACTGCAGAAACTTCAGCAAATGCTGAAAGGTAAAAAGAAGAAAAAACCTGTCGCTCCTTCAGCGAGAGTGATGGCCCTTCAAGGTAGAAAACATTTTTCCGATGGCAGTAATTCCATGATTCGAGAAGCTCAAACAAATTATAATGGTAGTTATTTTGGTGGCTCAAGTTTAGGAGGAGTCAAAGTAAGCAATAAAAGTTATGATAAATATTATGGTTCACAATTTATACCCAAAGGATTTATAAAATAGAAATAAACTCGGAAAGAATGAATGAATTAAAAAAGTTTTGGCCCTTCGATGATAGTTTTTATCAAACTAAAGTTTATATTAGTGAAGATGAAAAAAAACAAATAAAACTTTTTCTTGATAATTTTAAAAATTCAGGGGATCCCGAGCAAACAACCACATATGCAAAAATAAATATTTTAAATCTACCTATATTAAAAAATTTAAAAAAACAAATAACAGATATCCTCGATTCCTTAGATTTATTTCTTGCCGATAATTGGGGTCAACAATATAAAAAAGGTAGTGAGCACTCCATCCATTCTCATCATGGGTCAGTTTATAGTGGTATTTTATATGTGGATCAAAGCAAAGAAACTGAGGGAACAGTTTTTATGCATCCCATGGGAGATGCAGTGAAAATCAGTACCAACAGATTTAGATATTTATTTAAACCAACTTTTGAACCTTCAGTATTAATTCTTTTTCCTTCTCATATTGCTCATTTTGTTAAGCAGGAGAAAGAGGATAATGGGAGAATAGCCATATCTTTTAATACTAGAGAATCAGAAAAATCAATATATAATACTAATAATATAATAACTAAAGGGGAGAGAAAACATGGATGAATTAACATTAATAAGTAAGATACAAAGAGACTTGAAAGAACAATATCAACGGATTGGCGATGCCATGATAGCTGGTGGTATTGACAATATGGAGAAATATAAGTATATGATGGGACAGGCACATGCCTATTTAAAAATATCACAGGATATCTCTAACCTGCTAAATAAGAAGGAGCAAAATGAAAAAGGAACAGTTATC
>VTLG01016059.1_pt1 | contig 10551 bp, 17 predicted proteins | sample 4694571 | NCBI WGS metagenome assembly VTLG01 (sample SAMN12604809, study PRJNA352737) | marine metagenome | biome: ENVO:00000447; feature: ENVO:00000209|ENVO:00000569|ENVO:01000036; material: ENVO:00002151; isolation source: viral sequences binned using virsorter ... | reverse complement strand
GCAAGCCCAGTATCTTCATAGCCATGCCCTGTTATGACTCGGTGAAGATTAACACCATGTTGTCGATCTTCCAACTAATTCAAAAATTGGGCCAAAGTAAGGTGGAAGTAGGAATTAATACGATGAAATCCCCGCTCATTCATCAAGCACGAAACTATTTAACGTCTGTCTTTTTAACGACAGAGTATACGCATTTACTGTTCATCGATTCGGATGTGGAATTCGCACCCGAAGCAGGACTCCGCATGCTGGTCGCTGATAAAGATATTATCTGTACTCCTTACCGAGCCAAGAATCCTAATCTCAACGAACAGACCTATACCGTTAAGTTTCCGGATCCGAAAGTGATCCCGATCCTATCTGGAGGACTCGTCGAAATTGAAGCCGGCCCCACGGGGCTCATGTTAATTAAACGAGTCGTCTTTGAGCGTATTATGAAGAATCATCCTGAACTTAAAATTAAGAATCGGGTTAATCCAGGCATTAAAGAGGATGAGAAGAGTCACAGCTTTTATCATCTCTTCTTTGATTTTGCCTTTGATGACGGCTATACTATGGGAGAGGATCTTTCCTTCTGTAAGTTGGCCCGAGATAATGATTTTAGGATTTATGCCAACATCGAATCTCCGACCGCGCATCGAGGAGAGTTTGCATGGACTGGAAAATTTGGAGATAGTCTGAAGGATATAAAATGAGAACACAAGATGAGATTATTAAGGATATTAAGACTGTACTGGAAGAGAAGGTTGAACCCTCTGTTGCGGCTCATAATGGTAGCATTGGTTTTATCAGCTTTGCCCCCGATACTGGCGTGGCTACTCTAAAGTTATCGGGAAGTTGTTCGGGTTGTGCCATGTCGAAGATTACTCTTCAGCGTGGTGTTGAAACCACTTTGAAACATTACGTGCCCGAAGTTAAATCGATTGTGGGCCAAGATGATGATGAAGCAGAAGGTCAGGGTTATGAGCCTTACTTTCCTAAAGACAAAGAGCCTGATTGGGAGAAATTAGTGAGAAAGAAATGAAATGTTGGCACTGCAATGAAGAACTGATTTGGGGAGGCGATCATGATATTGAAGAGGAGAATGAAGACTATGATATGATCACGAATCTATCGTGCCCACAATGTCATTCAGCCGTGGATGTCTACCATCCTTCGGTGAAGCTTTTAAAAGAACATAAAGATTATGATAAGGATAAAGAAAGAGTAAAAAAAATTAGTCGAGATTATATAAAAAAGAGAGATAAGAATGAAGTGGAATAAGAAGTTCATCTATCCAACGTCACAACGATCCCTGATCCAGGGAAAAAGACACTACGATATTGAGCACAGTGGAACCAAGCTACCGAGCGTCACCACGATCATTGGCGCAACTCAGTCGGAAGAGAAGCGACAGTCGCTAGCGAATTGGAAAGCACGCGTCGGGGCTCAGGGAGCAGACCGCATTCGTGATGTTGCTGCGCTGCGCGGCACCGCCATGCACACGTATCTGGAGGCGTATGTCCGGGGAACAGGGCACAAGGACCTGACGAGCGTGGGCCGGGAAGCTGAGCCAATGGCTCAACAGATTATTAATCAAGGTTTACCTGACTTAAATGAAATATGGGGAAGTGAAGTTGTCCTATATTATCCGGATCTCTATGCAGGGGCCACTGATGTGGTAGGAATTTATAACGGACGCGAAAGTATAATAGACTTCAAGCAATCCAACAAGCCCAAAAAGAGAGAATGGATAGACGACTACTTCATTCAATTAGGGGCCTACGCAATGGCCCATAACTACGTATATCAAACTCATATACAGTCTGGAATCATTCTAATGTGTACGAAAGACAACCTTTTTCAGAAGTTTGAGGTGTCTGACAAGGAATTTGTCCGCTATCAACACGCATTCCTTCGTAAAGTGGATGAGTATTACAGGAATTGTACCCACGACAAAAACGATGAAAACGACAAAAATCAAGAGATTAGCAAGGAAATTAGCCATTAATTGCATTGTACCCTCTGTATACCCCTTTTTCAATAAAATAAAAATTTTTTTTTATTTATTTTTAAAGGTGGGTACAATGGGTACAAAAGTTATTATTGTTGTATACCAACACTTATTTGGTCGTTTTTGTACCTTTTGCCTACTCAAGAAAAAGGTACAATGGGTACAATGGTAGCCTGTCTCACTTATTTCACCACATATTTCAAAAAGCTAGCAATACCAACAACTTAAGGGGCGCGCGCACATGATTCGTTATTTTTATTTTTCATTTTATAGGGAGAGGGGTATACATCAGTATGTTCAGGAAGAAATCTAAATATAAACATGTCACTATTAATAAGAAGAAATACTACTTCTATAAAATCCGTTGGCTAGATATCACCGCTGACGGTGGACATGCTACACGAGAAGAGTTTGATAAGTTTGAGTGTGCTAAGATGGTGTCGTTCGCTTACGTATATAAAAAAGATAAAAAGTTTGTCTGGACGTTTGCTAGTTATGATGAGAAGGACGAAGTCTTCTCTGATAGAAATGTATTTCCAATTAAGTGTATTACCAAGATGGAGAAGTTAGATGTTTGATGATGCATGGGGTGATCTTGACTGGATAAGCGAAGAAAAGTATAACCTAATGAAGGAGAAATATAACAATATGCCAAAGAAAAAGAAAAAAGTTAAGAAGAAAAAGAAAAAAGCTAAAGCTAAAAAGAAAAAGAAAAGATAGTTAAGATGTGGAATCCGGATCACTTATTTGTTGCGGCAATGGTAATTTTTTTTGTTGCGATGTTTTACTTTCTGACTTTGATTCCTCACTAGAATTCAAAAGCTCTTTAGCTTCCAATACTTTCTCGTTCTTCTCTTTGATTGTTCTCATCCTTTCATAGAGTTGATCGAGATTGAGGTCGTCGATCTTCCCGTGTCTGATAATCTTTTGATCAATATAATAACCTGCCACTTTTCCTCGAGCTATTTCAGTAGTAGCCGCGGCTGCTAGATTCCTATTGTCTTTTTTACCCCTGTCTCTGATATTTCCCAGTTCTTCTAAATGTCTTTCAAAAGTGATGCCATATTTTTGCCTCACTTCATCTCTGAGATTACTGATGTGGGCGCAGACGAGTGGGTTTTTATTGGGATTGGTTAGTCGTGTTCCTTCATGAAGCGCGTCGGTGTAGCCAGCAAGTCTTGCGGCTTCGGTTTTAGTTATAGGACTCCCTTCCACCCCGTAGACTATGAGTTGGGCAAACTTCATTTGCTTTGGTGTTAAATGTTTCGCTGGTCCGGACATAATATTTGACAATATACAATACTTCTTTTATAAGCGCAACAGAATGGCGATTACAGGAAAGATTCTAAATCACGTACTGAAAAAGTTCATGAAGTCTGAAGTTGCTAAGCACGCGAGAGTCCAAGTGGAATTACCAAACGGTGAGATTTACGATATGTCGGATATTTTACTACTTGAGAACCGAATCTTGGGTGATAGCGAGACCCATAGATTAGTTTTTAGGTGTCAAAAACCTATCCATACTATTGGCAAAATCATCGGTAAATTATAGGCTGGTGTAGGCGTGGTTAGACCGGTCATTACTGAACGACAACTTTGGAAAAAATTAAAAAATGAAACTACCGGACTATCATGGACAAGGCTGGAAAATTGGGCTCTATTCGGTACTCCTGATCTATTGGGCTACACTTCTCGCGGGACCTTTTTTACTTTAGAATTAAAAACAACTTCGCCTAAAAATGCCTATTTTGTGAGGTTCTCTCCTCACCAAATATCCTTTCACATTAAGCACAAAAAAAATACCTTTGTCCTTGTTGCCTGTACCCTGAATCAGGGGCTGGTACGCTTGTACCCTGGAAAAAAAATTTTAGAGCTTGTGGACTCTGGACTCAGGCTTGAGCCCTTAGCTTGTGGCTTGAAGTCTTGCGTCTCTGTGCTTGAGGGCTTGTAGGCTTGCGGACTGGGTAACCGTTGTCCCGGCACCATTGATCGTGGATCTCGTCTATAATAGCGGGTCGGATGTTGTGGCCTCCATGAGGGCGCTTAGTGTATTTTATATTGAACTTCATAAACATCTTTAGACCAGCATGCGCGGCAGCTGCCGCAGCTGTTGCCCTGTTCGGGAGCCGGGCACACGTGGCCAGCTCTAGGCTTCGTCACGACTGTGGACCAGTGCGACCACGCCTGACCAGGCTGTGTGTCATTTTTTGCATTGCTTAATCTTATAATTAAATTTTTTGGTATACTATCTTGAGATAATGGCAAAAATTTGCGCTCCTGTGTGGGCAGCCAGTGACTGGTCTCCGGGGTGAGCTTGCAGACTTCAAAAATTTTTTTAAGGTGATCAACCGACTGGATGTCCCCTGAGTCGTGCCAGCGGAAGTGCTTCTTGCCCTTCACAAGCGTGGCCATTGCTTCAACCCAGTCAGGACGGGTCAATGAGTCCAGGCGCCTGCTTAAGGCGTCCTTCACATTTGGAAAATTGTATCGGCCTTTGAAGGCGTAGCAGCCCCAGCACGGTGTGCCGGGAATCTCGCGCAGCTTAGCTCCTGTCTGGCATGCGACGGCCGGCAGGTTATAGCTGCCTTCTGGCATTTTACCGGGAGCGCTCAGGCCTCCGGTTATTTCTTTGGCTTCTTTTTTATTCATAATCCTAGTTTATCCTACAGCTTGCAGCCTGTCAACCTTGGGCCTCTTCTATGTCATTATATGGAACTGTCTCTTGAATAGCTTGCTGCTTGAACCCTGGTTCTTTATGGGCGGGCCCACCCGCTTGGGAGCTTGCAGACTTACTCTTCTTTTTCTTTTTTTTCATTGGCCGGGCGCGCCTGGCGGCGCGCTCAGCGTGTAGTTGTGTGAATGTTTTAAATTTCATCGTCCTCGTCTGGTGTTGCGAATGCATAAAAAACGTGATCTGTTTCAACCCTGTCCCTGATCCATGTGACTGGACACTTGTCCAGCCAATCATGAAACTCTTCTGACATGGGGCTAATCAAGTAGCACCATATATTGTTTTGGAAAGTTGCGGCTGAACCAGTCACAGCCCTTCTGGACCTTGTCATAATCTTTTAATGCTTCCGATCCTATAATGACATCGTAAACCGCGGCCGCGTATCCCGGCACTGTGGCCTTCTCTCCACCGAATCTATTTTCAATGACTACGTCTTTGTCTCCATCCAGGTTATAATTTGCATCCTCGAATGGGACTTTTACTTTTTTTCCTTTATATATTATTTCTTTCATGATCCTATTATATCCCAGAGCCCCGGGCCTGTCAACTAAAAAATTTTTTCCTGTACTTTAATGGGCGGGCCCACCCGCTTGAAGGCTTGAGGCTTGAGGCCTTACTCATCTTTTTTATTTTTTTTCGGTGGCGCGCTAAATTAATAGTATGTGAATAATAATAATAGTCGCGCGCCGGCTGGCCAAGCTAGAAACCCTTCAAATGGTTTATATAACTTGACTCGGGACCGCTCTTCCCACAAGTGGAGGTGCACACACAAGCAGTAATAACGATCCCGACTCAAGTTTGGTCAAGTACAGCGGACGCCTCGTCCCATTACAAGTTGATCAAACTCTTCTGACTTGACCCGAGATCCCCTGCCGTATCTAAAATGGCATACAGCAACCCAAGCTTATTAAGCTACCAGAGAGGATCTCGGCTCAAGCTTGGAGCCTTAAATGTCGAACAAAAATAATATTGCCAATCCAATGAAAAATAACATTGGATAGAAAAAAATACTATCTACAACCAAAAGATCACCCATAGTCCGAGAGCAATGCAAAAAATATTGCCTGCCCAAACCCATTTTGGATACATCTTAATTATATCTTTAATTGTATTTCCATATATCATCATTTGCTACCCATAAATTGAGCATAAATCTTATTGGATAAGTTTGATTTATTAATACATAAACAATGTCCAACCATTAAACCAACATCATAATAAATGTCTTGGAGTTCCATTTGTTTAAAGTCTTTTTTTAATGCCCAATAAATATCAGCAATGACTTTTCTTTTTTCTTTTTTATTCATATGTGCTTTCTGTGGCTTATAACTGTGCATATAGTCTACCAATTATAAGCCAACTTTAATTGTTATTAATAGTTTTTATACTTATTATTTAACAGAATATCTTATATATTACTTGACTATGGCTTGTCAATAGCTTAAAAAACTATTTATGTTTAACTTTAACAGAAAGGAAAAAAATGAGTAGACTAAGACTAAATCAAGAGTACAGAAATAAAATTTCAAATCGTATGCGAGTACATCTTGAACAAGAGAACACGCAGGAGAAAGAAAAATTCTTTCAATTAAGAGAGAGTTTTTTAGACAAGCAAAATGCTACATGGCAACTTGCACAACAATGTGTTGAAAGACAATATCCAAAAGATGATGTCAAGATGGCACATTACTTACAAGACAAATATCCTAATGTAAATACTATTGCAAAAGATAGTTGTTTTCATTTTGGATATATGCAAAACGCAAAAGCAAAAGATGACGAGGACAAATATGTTTCAAAACATTTTGACTTTCGTCTAAATGGTAGTGTTGATGGAGTTGATAGACAAGGTGATGACCATGACTATCAGCCAGAAAGTCGTGACTTTGCTTATGCTTATTTTAGAGATGAGTTAAAAGCAAAAGATGGTTGCAATCCAGATATCAATATTGAAATGGACGGAAAGCAACCAAATCCACACCAAACTAAATTCAATGACGCAAATGCAAGAGCATTGGGATTTAGTGGTGGTAAGGGAAATGAAATATCCCACGCAAAAGAATGGGATAATAATTATGAGTTGGATTTAATTGGTCGTGAGTATTGTCGTGATCGTCAAATCCCAGTTTCAAGAGCCGAGTTTCAAACTTTTGTAATCTGGCAACAAGCAAAAGGGCAGATGATCATGGCACATTATAAATGGATTAAATCTGTTTTAAATCAAGTCGGTAAAATTAAGACTTGGTTAAAGACTTGGAAATATCTTGATGAGGCTTTGGACTTTGCGAAGAAAGCAAAATGTCCGATTGATGAGGCAGAAATCATTAGATGTAATTCTACTGGCTTGGCTATTTTCAATCCTCAAAACTGTGCTGACTATCTTGAAAGCATGAAGAATAAAGAGGTATCAAGAGAACAAAAAATCGCTTTACGTAAAGCATATAATCAACAAAAAAACACCCAATAACACTTCTTGACATACCTAGGATAAACATATAAAATCCTAGGTATGTTTAACAATAAAGGAGAAAGTAAAATGTTTGGAAAAAACAAGGACGCAATACTTACTACTGCCTTGATCGTCAAGGTAAGAAAGTATAAAGACCAACAACCTTTTTTCAGTTTGTATAGTCCGCCATCTATGGCAGATCAAAGCAAAGCTGATGAAGTTGTTGACAAGTTAAATGATCTTGAAAAATACAATGTTCAAGATCAAAAAGAGGGTTGGCAAACGGAATATTATTCTGTGCCAATGACACTTTAATGACAATAAAAAAAGCAATCTTTTACATTAAATACTATGCCGAGAAACACGACATGGTTATTGAACGTAAAGCAACACTTGATGAAAATTGTTTTGAGGGTGTTCATAAAAAATTTGGTTATCCATACAAAAGATATGTTGATGTGTGGGCAACTGAAGAAATAAACAATGGTAAACCTCAATACAGAACAGCAAGTAAAACTTGGGAAATAAATCAAACCCAAACTTTAACTACATGAGATATTGTCAAGGAACAAGTTGCCACGAATACAAAACGAAAGATCGTATTCGTGGCGCAAAAGGAAGTAAGCACTATCAAACTAGACGACGTTCCGACTTTTATTATGGCAGAGGAAATTTTTGCTCTTTAAATTGTCAGAACGATTGGTTCCGAAAGTTTGGTGATATGGCTGTTGATCATTTCGGCAGAACTACCGAACCTAAAAAAGTTATGTGTGATCAAGCTTGGTATAAAGATTATAATTGGAGATCAAATGGTCAATCAATTCATTTCTTTCGTAATGATTTACTTGGTGAACGCATACCAATTACTGAACAACAATATCGAGATAGCAATTTCATTAAACCAAATTAGAGAATAACTTATCCCAATAAGTTAAACAGATGAGGCGCTGAAACGCGCCTCATTCTATTTGCGTGTCAAGCTAAATCTTATAATCTCCCATGTTATTATTGCATAGCTCGCGCAAGTTGTAGCCATTCGGGGCGGGCCCACCCCCTCCGGTGTCGGGCATCGGGGCGGGCCCACCCCTAATCGATAGAGGTACCATGCGGAAACTGCATACCACGATTTTAGGGAGGGCCCACCCCCTTTAACAGAAAAAAAGGGGTCCCAACTTTACCCTTTATTGCTTAATTCAGCCTCTCATGGTAATACTTTTATAAACGATGATTCAGATAACCGACGACATAAATTTTATAAAAAAATTACCATTAGATGAGCAAAAGGAGTACTTAAAGGCTTATTTGAAGGCGGACCAATTAAAACTCAAAAAGAGGGTTACTGATGATTTTTTAGAATTTATCAAATATATATGGCCTGAGTTTATTGGAGGTTATCATCATAAAATAATTTCTGAAAAATTTAATAAGATTGCTTCTGGTAAAAGTAAGCGATTGATCGTGAACATGCCCCCTAGGCATACGAAGTCAGAATTTGCATCAAACTATCTACCCGCTTGGATGATTGGAAAGAATCCAAAATTAAAAATTATTCAAGCAACCCATACAGCGGAATTGGCAATACGTTTTGGCAGAAAAGCCAAACACGTTATCGATTCCCATGAATATCAAGAAATTTTTGAGACTTCGCTGCAAGAAGACTCGAAGGCAGCGGGTCGCTGGGAAACAGCGCAAGGAGGTGAGTACTTTGCGGTAGGGGTAGGAGGTGCCATGACTGGAAGAGGTGCTGACTTATTAATCATTGATGATCCACATAAGGAAAAGGATTTATTAAGCAGAGACGCCTTTGAAAGAGCCTACGAGTGGTATACCTCCGGACCCCGTCAACGTTTACAGCCCGGTGGCCGGATCGTTTTAGTTATGACCCGTTGGTCAACGAACGATCTTACGGGTCAACTGATCAAGGCTCAGGGAGATGTTAAAGGTGATGAATGGGATCTTGTTGAATTTCCTGCGATCATGCCGAATGACAAACCTGTTTGGCCTGAGTATTGGAATAGAGATGAATTAGAATCTGTTAAAGCTTCTATCAGTATTGGAAAATGGAATGCGCAATACATGCAGACTCCAACGGCTGAAGAAGGAGCCATTATCAAAAGAGAGTGGTGGAAAGATTGGCCGCACGATAGACCACCGAAGTGTGATTTTATTATTCAATCTTACGATACGGCTTATTTAAAAAAAGAATCAGCGGATTATTCGGCTATTACCACTTGGGGTGTTTTCACTCGAGAAGGTCAAGGTCAAAATGCAATTTTATTGGATGCTTTTAAAGGACGATACGAGTTCCCCGAACTTCGACGCCTGGCCCATAAAGAGTACTTAGACTGGAACCCAGATATCGTCTTGATCGAGGCCAAGGCTTCAGGGATTCCTCTGATCCACGAGCTTCGACAAATGGATATACCGGTGACGGACTTTACCCCTTCCAAAGGGAACGATAAGCATGTAAGAATGAATTCAATTGCCCATCTTTTTGAACAGGGAAGAATTTGGGCGCCGAAACATAGACCGTTTGCTCAAGAGGTTATTGAGGAATGCGCAGCATTTCCCCATGGGGATTATGATGACTATGTGGACTCGATGACTCAAGCAATTATGCGTTTAAGAAAAGGATATTTCATAACGCACCCTGAAGATTATAAAGATGAAAAAATTCAAAGGGTAGGACAAACATATTATGGCTAGAAGATTTACAATCGAAATAATAATGGATTTGGCGAGTAGGATTGGAGCGAATCCTGCTAAAGCAATGTCTCGATCCAATATTAGTTTTTTGGGAAAAGGTCCGACGAAGAATCCCTTGTTCCAGAACCGTTTAGCCGGACTCGAGAATGCAAGCGTACAGAACTTAGGGAAACCGGAAACGTTATTCGCAGCCATCGACGATGCAGTCGGCTGGGCCAAAGATGGCAAACTTAATAGTATTCAAACCGAAATTTTAGGACATAATCTAAGCGGCATTAATAAAATTATAAATCCACCTCCATTACCGACATTACCGATGGCAAGCGTCACACCTATTCGTTCAGGGATCAGGACTCTGAGAAGTAATGACATCGGAGCCGGACCAAGACGTTATAACGAACTCACGGGACTTAATAAGCCACGTGTTGTGGACGATCGAGGCCGGACTTGGGATTTCAAGAGCAGGGTCCCGGAACCAGGGCCCGAGGATCTGGCGGCTATGACAAAAGCGTTAGATCAGAAGACAGGAATGTCCAGAGCCATTGCTCGACAGATTTTACAGCAAGACACAAGATTAAAACTTAATCCTCAAGAACTTTATAGTTTAAGAACCGGGGCCCGAGGAGAAGATCCTTTGGACCTGATGAAAAAGTATTATGGGGAAAGTATGTT
>VTLG01012619.1_pt1 | contig 10551 bp, 10 predicted proteins | sample 4694571 | NCBI WGS metagenome assembly VTLG01 (sample SAMN12604809, study PRJNA352737) | marine metagenome | biome: ENVO:00000447; feature: ENVO:00000209|ENVO:00000569|ENVO:01000036; material: ENVO:00002151; isolation source: viral sequences binned using virsorter ... | reverse complement strand
TATTCTGTTCAAATAAATTGGTCATTTCTACAATATCAACCTTTTCTGCATCTCTTATTGCTTGTTGTTGTGCTTGGCCTTCTGCTCTAATAGCATTTACTTTATTATTAAGCTCAATCTGTTTACCTGATGATTCTCCTATTATATCAAATAAAGCAATTCTTAATTCTGCTTCTCTATCTAAATCTTCTGCTGTATTTTTGCCATCCACTTTTCTTAGTTCCATCCCCTCTTTCTGGATTCTTAAATCTTCTCTAGCATTTGCAATTCTGTCATCTAATAATTTATTTTCTTTATTAAAAGCCTTTTCTGCTGCATTTAATCTTTCTTGTGTTGATTTAGTAACATCTTCTGCAATTAATTTCAACTTTTCTATTTCAGCTCTTTGTTTAGCAGTTTCTACATTTAATTCTCTTTGGCTATCCCTTAAGTTTTGATAGGCTTTTTTGAGTGCAATAGCTTGTTTTGTATCATTAACAATTTCTTCACCTATCCCTGTGAATGCACCCTTAACATCTTGTAATGCACCTTTAGCGTCACCCTGAAATAACTTAACAATAGCTCCACCAAATTTAGCTACCCTATCAACTATAACACTTACAGCAGCTCCTAACCCTGCAAAAGCTACCTCTAATATTTCTGCACCTTTTTTAGTTTTAGTAAAGAAGGTTGCTAGTGAACCAAATGCAATTAACAATAATCCTATCCCTGTACTAGCTATTCCTGCCTTAATAGTTGCAAAAGAAGCCTTTGCTGCTGTCCCAATTGACACAAATCCTGCTTTAACAGAATTTAAAGAAACACCCATTATCTGAAATTCTCCTGCTAGTGAACTTGCATCTTTAGATACTTCACCTATATTTGATTTTACTTCTGCTTCTAATACTACTTTCTCTGCCATAATTAAAATGTTGTTGTTGAAACTACTTCATGTAAAGTAACTGAAGCACTCCAAAGGTTATGTACATTATTTCTGTCTGTTACATTAACTGATATTGACGGAATACCACCTGTTGTACTATCTGCCATAATACAAGTTCCATTAGCACCAATCTTTGCTATATTTCTACTAAACCCTACTACAAAACTCATAGTAAGACTATTATCTATTTTTACTGCACCCCTTATATTTCTATATGAGTAATCACCTACCGTTCCTGAGCTACCACCAAGTTCTAGTCTTGTGATGAAAATATCATATCCTATAATGCTATTCTTTTCTACATTAATAAAATCTGTAGTGCCACCCTGAACTGTTAAGTTAGTTGCAGTGTTATCTATTGTAACTCCTGATAATTCTATTATTGATGTCTTTCTTCTACTTATAAAAGTAGCTGCATCTGTACTATCTGATAAAGAACCTACACCACCACCTATTGCAAACTCAGCTTGTGAAGTAGCTTTTGCATTAACACCTAAAACAGAAGCATTACTTACACCACTAGCTATTTCATTTAGATTTCCTACTATTAGATTGTTTCTTGAAAAACCTCCTACTGTATTATTTTCACCCATTACATAGGTGTTGGTAGTTCCTGTTCCTGTAGTATTACCTTGACCACTTATTGAATTGTCAAGATTACTAAAAACTCTATCTAAATTTGTATTATATCTAAATGTACTACAAGTTCCTGAAGCTGTGTCATAGTGATAACCATAAGCCTCACATTCTACTTGATTAGGAATGATGTCATTTGTTCCGTCTGTAAACGTTACAGTACCCAAACCAGATACTGATTTTGGTATTACGGAGAATCCTTTTATTGGTTGTATAGGTTGTTTGCTTGGCATTATTGTATTAATATAAATTCAACAGTTGCTAAATCATTTGGCTTGTATTCTATTTTGTTTACTCTATATTGTCTATTCTTTAGCATAACAGTATCATTAAATTTAAAAGTAGATATATCACCTGCATTCAAATTAACTTTAATCGTCATTGTTCTTGTATTTGCATTATATAGTTCTGCATAATAAGGAAGCCAATATCCATTAAATAAGTTATCAGCTGTAGGGTTCCCAATTGAGATGTCTAGCTGACATTCTCCAAAATGATAATCCGAAGTTCCGCCTGGTATGGTTGGAATAGTGCTTAAATGACTAAATCTTAGATATTGGTCTTCTGCTGAGATATATGTAACTCCATTTTGTGAAGGTATATGATAAGTACAACTTGATAAGTCGTGTATTCCGTTGCTGTGCATTATTCTAGGGCTATTATCAAACCCTTCAGTTTCACCATCACTACTTGCATAGAGTTTAGGGACAATAAAGTCTGTATATTGTGGCATTAAACGAGCAGGGATTGTAGCTGCAAAAGGGTCTGCAATTACTTCATCTTCACCATCTAAAACCGTGAAAGCTGTAGCATCCCATACTTTACTACCGTACAGATGACCACCAATTTGTCTTTTATATTCAGTAAAACAAAAGTCATCATCATCTTCAGCAAACTTAAAAATAGTCTTTTTATTTAAGTCTGTTAAAGGTTCTAACTTCATTTGAGATACATCTATCTTATCTGTCCAATCGTGAGTAATACCTCTTGAAGCCAAAGTCATATCATTTATGTTACCACTAACAGTATTTCTAATAAATACATCTGCATAAGGTTCTATCAATAAGTTATTAGGATTATCAGGGTCTACTAAAGTTACTAAGTTAAACATAGTCATAATTCCTTTTAAGAAATCCCATTGCCCTAGTTCACCTCTTAGTGATTGTAAAAGTGTCTTTGTAGTAGTACCATTTGCTGATAAAACCCACGTAACTTGCGCTCCTGTTCCATTAAGTGGAAACTGAATAGTGTTTTGTCTTATTTTACTTGCTGTTCCTGAATCAGTTTTAAATTGTACTTGTAATGTATCTCCTATTGTACTCATTACTTGCGTAAAACTTCCTGAGTAATTATACTCTCCCCCTGAAGGGATTGTAATAACTGAAGCCGAACCAATAGCAGGTGTATTATCTATTGGTGTTGAATTATATAACCACCTACATTCAATTTCTCGTGCCACACTATCTATATTTTCAATACTATAATTATAATTTACATTGTAAGTTTCAGCACCTACAGTTGAAGTAAGTACATTAGTAGTATCATTATAATTAGGGGGAGTCAAACCACCAACCAAAGGAATATTATAGGATAAGTGCATTACTGAGAAACTTGTTCCTGCATAGTTTACAGCACTTCCATCCCCAACACCATAAGTATAGTAAGTAGTAAAAGCAGTAGTATCTATTGATATGGGTGAATTATCAGCACCCCAATTAAAGTCCATATAAAGAGCTTCAAAGTCTGTTCCATTAAAGAAGTCTGAAGTATAGCTAAAAGGAGTACTAGGTGCATTGAATATTCTATCTACTAAATACTTCAATCTAATAAAAGGTCTAAATGCACTCTCTAAATTAGGAAGTTCAGGATTACCAGTTGTAAGGTTTACGTTATATTGATGATTCCAATCACAAAATGGATATTTAAGTGTTGCGTTAGCGTGTCTAAATCCTGACGTACTTGGATTAAGATAAGTTATTCCTGTTCCTCCAGTATTCCAACTGTATTTAATTTGTGTAATATTATAATCGTGTTCTAGCTCAGTAAAATCTAAATCACTAAAAGTTCTATCTTTTAAAATATCTGCTAAGGCTACTACTTCAGAATAAAGATTTACATTGTAACTTATTTCACCTTCCTTATCACTTATGTCTAGCATTCTCATATATCCTTCAAATAATAAGAACCCATCTTGCTTTAAAACACATTGAGTCTTTACATAAGGATTAAATATTATCCCATCATCAGACCTTGTAACTTCGTACATCTGATTAAAAATCTGATTGTTTCTTTTTGTTGCAGGTAGGTTAAAAGCCTTAGAATATGATTGTACTTTTTCAGCTACGTTCTTAAAGTTATCTACACTAAGACTAAGTGGAATATCTTCATCTTCATAAAGGTCACATATTACTTGACCATTCTCTAAAAGCTGTATTGCTCCTGAAGGTTGTGTAGAAGCCATCTTTACTGAAATTGAAGTTATTATAATATCTACACTAAGATGAAAGTAATCAATTACAAAAGTAGTATTATTAGCACTAGGAGCTGTAAATTGCACTGTCGCTTCATCATTAACATCAGGGGTGGCAAGTACAGAGCTAACAAATGTTACGCCATTATAAATTTTAACCCTTACAGGTTCAGCCACAGCCGTGGCATACCACTTTATACTTACATCATAAGTTGCTCCTGCAACTAAGCTCGTTAGTCTTTGCATCATACCTGAATATTCTTTATAGAGAATAAAAGACCCTACTGAACCACTTATTGCGCCATTTCCTATGGTGAAAAACCCATACCAAGTATTGCTTATAGCAGTACCAACTATAGCATTGAGAGCTGTTTGTGCTAAAGTAGTTGTTGCTGAGTAACTTGTTGTATTAGCTAATAGAGCTGAACCATCACTACCATTAACAATCATTTCACTATTGGCAGCACTAAAGGCATTAGGAACACCATTAAAACTTTGAGGATATAATATAAGTTGTACTGACATTAGACAGATTGAGTTCTTAGGGTTTTACTTTTCTCAACTTCAAAAGTATATTGCATTAGTTTATCATTAGCTATTGTCTTTCTTGTAAAGCTAGAAGTAGTAAGTCTTACAGGTGTTACATAATCATTCTGAAGTAAAGGAGTTAAGGAAGTACTAGCATCAGGCTCTGTAGTATATCCTTTAAGTATATAAACTTCAGGACTATTTATTAATTCTTCAAACCATTGTGATTCTGACTCATTAACAAAGTCTGTGTTCATAGTAATCTTTTCAGTAGCATTAACTCTGAAGGCTTTTTTACCACCTTTGAATCCGTATGGTTTATATAGACTTTCGTTCCACGTGCCACCTAATTGTTCGTATGTACTTCCTTTAGTAGAAAGCATTCTAACAGATTTTTTAGTAAACGTATAGTAATCCCAAACACCCCATTGATTAAGCCAACAAAGCCTTACACTTTCATAACCTCTAAGGTCAGGACAATTAACATTGATTGTATAGGTTTGCCCAACTGTACCATTAGAACTATCTCTTGGTTCTATAGTGTAAGAAGCTATATCATCTAAATTACTCGTAAAATTTGTACTCCAATTTCTAAGATTACCAGGAAAACAACCAAAATATAAAATAGCTTGACTTATTCTTGACCAACCCCCTGTACTTGAAGCATACGCTCCATTTACAAAGGTTCTATCTACTGTATCTGTAGTTAGTGTTACTCCTGCACTATTTTTGTAAGTTAATAATATGTTGTCTAAAGGGTCTGTGGTTTGGTCACGGTCTTTTGTTAAAAAAGCCAACGTCCCATAGTCTTCTTTGTTTGCATATTGAGTAGTAGAAGCATTAGTTAAAAACTTTTTAGAGTCAGCACCTACTTGAAATTGAAAGTCTGACATATCAAATCCAAAATCATAACTAAAATTTCTTTTCAATATATCTGAGTTTTTTACATAGCCATCAAATACTTCATAAAGGTCTGATACTGCTTCATCAACTTCTATTATTTCATTATAAGTAGAGCTAGTTTCATCAGAGTCCAAATGCTCAATACCAAACTTGATTGCTACATATCTTATTACTTTTTTGCTTCTTGTGTATTTATCTACTAAATGTATTGGAAAATGGTTTGTCCCTGCATCATTTGTTTTATATTCCGAATAACTAAATGTAGACAAACTATCAGGACTTACATAGCTTTCAAGTAAAGGTCTAAAGTCAAACATACCAACTCCTGCGTTATTAGGCGTAGTCTTAAAAGTACCTACAAGGTGTGTTGTATTACTTACATTTGGTGGGAATAAATCACTGATATGTACATAGGCTACAAATTTAGTTTTTAATTGAGTGGCTACTATTCCTGTATTTGATAGTGAGAATATCATCTCTTGACCTACAGGAAGTCTAGGATATAAGGGTTTTTGTTCTATTACTGTTGCCATTAGTTTACTGTTGTTTTATTTAGACTATCTATTATATCTTGTTTTACATTTCCTAATAAGTCTTTTCCAAATTGTTTAAGTCCAAGTCCTAAAGGTTTTTGAAAGAAACTAAGACTTTTAATTCCATCTCTTTTTATAGCTCTACCTATTATAAAGGCTAAAGACATATTGCTTATAAATCTTCCTGATTTCTTATCTCTACCTTTGATTCCTTTTTTACTTATCCACTTAGCTAGTATTCCTGGAGGTGGTTGCTTATTAGTATACTTATAAGGACTTGTAATCACTTTGCCTTTATAGTCTTTATACTTTTGTTGTTGTTTATTTCCTGAAACTCCTTTGTCTACAAAAGTTCCATAATCTAACATATAGAATTGTACACTAAAACCATCAGCATCAGTTACTACTTCAAAGCGTATTGATTTCTCTAAAGCAGTACCACCACCTTTAGCTTTTTGCACATTACCTTTAGCTCTGTTTACTACTTGTTTACCAAAGCTATTTAAGTATCTTTCTATATTGTCTGTGTTCATTATACAAGACCTACAAACACTTCTACTTGAACATCAGTTGTAGCTGAAGGTCTTACCTCTACAGTCACTAAATCTTCTAGTGTAGGAAATGCAGGACTTGCATCTTCTTCACCTATCAACGCTTCTTCTGCTTGAAATAAGATATGAGAACCACCTGCTCTTACAGTTACTTGATAGTTTGTAGCTGCTGTTACAAAAGCTACTTTCATGTCTTCAGTTGTACTTAAATTTGTTACTCTTAAATATTTACAGTTCTCTACATCTAAAGCACCATCAGCACCATAAGGGGTTGAATTAAATACTGCTACTGTTGTAGTCTGTGAGTGAGTACAAGTTAATATTCTTTCAAAGACATCTACTATCCCTGAAGTTGTTATAGTATTACTTGAACCTCTTAAAGAGTTATTCAAAGTAACTGTTTCTGTTATTGTTGTTACTAAATCTGCCATTATTATAATTTTATTGTTATTTTAAAAAACCCTATTTCTATTGTATATTTTCCTATTTTAAATTTCATTAGAACCCTGCTCCTTTTGTAGTTATAGGAATTTTGCAAGTTTGAAAGTCGTTCTGTACTAATACTCCCATTTGGAATACCCAACCACAACAAAGATTATCAAAACGTTCTTGAAACGGCTCTATTGTAAATTGGTCTTGTGTAAAGTATAAAGGCTCATTAATATCATTAACTCCTTCTAATGATTGCCTTGAAGAGTGTCTTAGCATTCCTATAAAGTCTGTTACTATCTGTAGTGTTTCATTATACACATCTTGCTCATTACTTAAAGTCTTAACTAGCTTTGAAAATTCATTAGAAGTGGGCGTTATCTCATCTCTATTTGTTGTCCAATTAGCTTTTTCAGTTACCATATCCATAATAAAGATTTGAAAGTTGTATGTCAATTGACTATCACCTGTTGCTACTGAGATTGGATTGATATGAAGCAAAGGAAACTTCTGCATCTTTTCCAAATTGATTTCCCAAATATCACCTACAGATGTTGAGCTGATTAGCTCGTGATTTTCTCCAAGTCTTAAAAGAGTATTGATTACGTTGTTATATGTCTTATTGCTGACTGCCATGTTTTACTTTATTTTGTGAGTTCAAATCTGTTTCATAACTTAGCCAAGTTAAGCATTCTAAAAGGCTAAGGTTTGTTATTCTTTCTAAGTTTACAATTTCTCCATTTGTTAATCTATACATCACTCCGAACCATCCCCATTTTTCGGCAAAGGATTCTGAGGCAATTGCTGATTCATTTCCTTCAGCCGCTCCATCAAATACGATGGCAAAATCAGCGACAATTCTTTCCCTAAACGATAAAAAAAAACTAGCGCACTTTGCACTTGTTCAGCTGACATCTGTTTCATTTCTTCTGTCCGCATCCTAATATCTCCATCATAAGCCGCAATAGTATATATATCATTTTTCTTTTCTGTTATCGGTCTATACAATACTGCCATCAATTCAGGTAGTTGAGTTTCTATTCCGTTCTTGATAAACGTTTCAATATCGGCATATTCTCCGAGAGTAATTGAGTCCAAGTCTGGATGGAATCCATACTCAACTCCATTTATCTTAACTATCCTTTTTAAAGAACTATCTTGCTTCTGTTGTAACTCTGCTATCCTACTCATTATAACTGCTACATCTTTTATACTAAGCTCATTTACTAACTGCTTAGGTATATCTGACAAAGCTGCTATTGTTTCTGCTGCTTCTTTTGTTTTACTTCCTGTTTCAAGGTCTATAAGTTTCAGCCACTTTTCAAGCGTTACATCTGACCATTTACTTATTAGCTTGAACTCTTTAATCTTGTCATCCTTCTTAATCTTGACTTTCATAGTGTTCGGTTATAATATAATAGAAAAAGTTAATATTTAGTTTACTGTACAAAATACTTTCCAAAGTTACCATCTATTTCATAATACATTCTCATTGCTAAAGCATCTGAGTAATCAGGAGAACGTCCTAGTATTCCTTTGACTGTGTCTTTTTGTATTATCTGTAGCTTGTTATCTTTGTCAGCATCCTTTGTTCTTACTTGCTCACACTCTTCTATGATGTAATTCTTTACATTGACATCAGAGCAGCTTATACCTATCTGACCTTTATTAATTAAGTCAGCTAATTTGTAATAGCATTGTGTTTTTAAGTTTTGATAGTTCTCACTTTTTAAAGCTCTGGAGTTATTTATAAATCCTTTGCATCTCAAGTAATCTTTAACACCCCCACCTACACCATCTTCATCAACTATGATGTTAGTTAGATTTACTTGATTCTCTTGTTGTAGCTTCTTAATTTCATCTACAACATCATTTACAGCCGATTTAAGCAACGTTCTCACGTATCTAAGGTGTAGCCCTTGCCAATACATTATGACCGTCTTATCGCTTCCAAAACGAGCCACATCACAAGTTATATATTTTTCACCATCTACTCCTTGTTGATTGAATAGACTAAGTATTGCATCATATTCTATTAGGCTGTCATTGGTAACATCATATTCCCAGTTTCCATAAAGCAGTCTTTGTTTACTTAATTCATCTAATTCAAATAATTGTTTTTCATAATGCTTAGATATGTAGGTGTTGTCACCTACTAAAGATTGTATAAACTTTCTGTAAGGTTTTATAGTGTTGTCTTTTGAAGGTCTGTAGTATTCTGAGTACACCCAATTCTTAGCAGGATTACAAGTCATAAGCATTTTAGGAATAAGACTGTTTTCATCTAGCTTATATCTTAACCTTGATGCTACTACATTCTTTGCTTTTTCTGTTATTTGGTTTGCTTCATCTATAAATGCTGCTGTTATTTCTAAAGAACCTAAACTATCAAAGTTCCTATCACTTGGATATAAGAATAAGTCTTTTAGTATTATTTCAGAACCATTGTAAAAGGTTATCACATTACTTGAGCCATTAAAAGTATAATCATCAACAGCTTTTAAATTCCAAGCTGTACAAACTTCAAAGAATGTATTTAGTGTTGTCTTTTTTAAAGCATCTAATTTAGAACGCCCCATTAAATATCTTGTCTTGGGATATTGCAAAGCCATTAAGATTAAGTAGCTAACACCAACCCAAGATTTGCCACCACCTGCTGCACCACCAAACAACACTTCTGTTGTCTTGTTATCAAACAGGTAGTTTAAACACTCTTTTTGTGTCTTGGTAAATTCAGGATTAATCTCTAAGGTCAATGTTAATTTTTATCTTTTCATCACCTGACGTTAGGTCTACCTTATTAGTTTCATTCCAACCAAGTCTAGTCTTAGCAGCGTGTATTACAACTGAAGGTACTTTGTCTTTTACACATTCATAATACTTTGACTTAATAAAATCATTCTCTATATTTTGTACTTCTGAAACTGCTTTAGCAAATTCTTCATCTTCTTTTAGCCACTTATAGAAGTTTGTTCTTGACAAGTCACAAGCTTTTAGAGCTGTTGTTATTACTCCTAAACTTGACTCTAATGCTTTTAATAATCTCTCTTTGTTAATCTTTGTTCTATTCTGTTCCATTCTTTATTGCTTTAAGTCCTGTAAATTGTTCCCACCTGTTTATTATTACATCACAATACTTTTCATCTAACTCCATTCCGTAACATTTTCTATTTAGTTTCTCTGCTGCTATTAGTGTTGAGCCACTACCTAAAAATAAATCTAATACTATTTTGTTTCTTTGTAGTGTGTTTTCAATAGCCATAACTGCTAAATCCACAGGTTTTTGTGTAGGGTGTAAGTAAGAACTTGCATTATCTTTGCCAACACTCCAAACGCTACCAAGTCTTTTCCCTATTATTTCAGCTCCTCTATGATAAACTAAAGCAACTTCAAAATCAGTTGAAAATGTTTTTTTTAAATCACCAATTCCTCCACCTCCTTTATTCCACACTATTATGTTAGATAAATCCCCTATTCCTTCACAAAATTCAATCCATTGTTTTAAAACCTTCCAAGATGTCCAAACAAATACAAATCCATTAGAATATAAAGGTAGATTGTTTATCCATTCTGTAATAA
>VTLG01001577.1_pt1 | contig 10551 bp, 14 predicted proteins | sample 4694571 | NCBI WGS metagenome assembly VTLG01 (sample SAMN12604809, study PRJNA352737) | marine metagenome | biome: ENVO:00000447; feature: ENVO:00000209|ENVO:00000569|ENVO:01000036; material: ENVO:00002151; isolation source: viral sequences binned using virsorter ... | reverse complement strand
CTACAGGTACAAGCATCGCAGCCCAAAGCGCTGAGAATGCAGCCCTCACTGAGAGTTCGCCGGATGACACTTTATTGAGTGTTAATGTTTGCAGCTATGGTGGTTTCGCTGATATTAGTCGGCAAGCCATAGACCGAGGATCAGGCGTGGACAGCATCATCATTGCTGACATGGCCCTTGCCTACGCCACTTCGGTAGACGCTGACGTTATCAACGGTTCAGGCAGCTCAGGTACTCACTTGGGTATCCTTAACGTGTCAGGAATCAACGACGTCGATCAAGACGACGCTTCACCGTCAGGAGCTGAAACCTTCCAAGCCATCATTAAAGGCATTAGCGAAGTTAACAGCAACTACTACCTACCACCTGACGTCATTTTTATGGCGCCACGACGCTGGGCTTATATCAGCGGATCGTTAGATGGGAACAGCAGGCCTTTGGTTAACCCCCTTGGCAACAATCCCACCGACCCCGCAGCGGTAGGAAGCGCAGCCGGTTACGGCTCCGTCGTCGGCAACATTGCAGGCGTAGACGTAGTAACAGATGCAAATATTCCAGTTAACCTTGGTGCAGGCACCAACGAAGACAGGGTAATCATCACACGACGTGACAACCTGCTTTACTGGTCAGATGGCAACGACGCCCCAACAATCGTCCGATACGATTCAGTCGGAGCGAACAGCCTAACCATTAGAATGGTAGCCTTCGGCTATTCAGCTTTCACCGCCGGACGTTATCCAGCGGCTGTAACTGCTTGCCAAGGAACATTATTTGCAGCGACACTGTAGTTGAGATCTTGGGCGGCCTTACTGGTAGCCGGTAGGGTCGCCCACCTCTCAATCGAAAGGATTCACATGAGCAAAGAACTATGGGATAAACAAGCGCCTAGTAGAGTTTCTAAAGAAGAGACAGTAGCGCCAGCGAAGAAAGCTCCAGCGAAGAAAAAAGCACCTGCTAAGAAGAAATAGGCAACATGGCAAATTACACTAGCCTAAGTTTATTAAAGCAATATCTTGGCATTCCTTCAGGCTCAACGTCAGAAGATACAGCCCTGAATAATGCCGTAGCTGCTGCCGAAAGTGAAATCGATGAAATCTGTGGCCGTACTTTCGTCACGCCTTCAAGCGCTACAGCAAAAGTTTTCATACCATTTGACGACTACACCGTTTTTTGTGAAGACATAGCGCAAACAACCGGCCTCGTCGTTAAAGAAGACACCACACTAGACGGCACGTACGACACGACGCTTACCGTAACCACAAATTATATAGCTACCGGAAATACAGCGCCGTACAGGACCATACAGAGAGTAGACGGTAGTTCTTTCTCTCGTGACCTTTACGGGCGGCCGACAATCCAGATTACGGCGTTCTGGGGGTACCAAATGACGGTCCCTGATCAAATAAAGCAATGCGCTCTCGTTATCGCCGCACGCTTGTACCAGCGGCGTTCCAGCCCTCTCGGGTTTCAAGCTGGCAGCATAGATGTGGGCTTCGTCCGTATTTCTCGCCAAGACCCAGAGGTCCAATCTTTACTGCGTGGCCTTAAACTATTAGCGGCGGCCTAATGGAATACGACAAAATCAGAGAACAGCTTAAAGCGCGTCTAGAAACCGTTAACGACCCCGCCGAATTTGTCACTGTGTTTGATCGTATCCCCGACTCTATAACGCCTCCCGTAGCGATGATCGTACCGGCAAGCAGTACCGTGACGTATCACGAATCTATGGGAGGTATAGCAAACGGACTTATCGTGTGTAGGTTCGAAATACAAATCATTGAACAACGCTTCAGCAGCGACTTTAGTCAAGAACGCTTAGATGAATATATGGCTACCGTCCCCGCAGCAATCGAGGGAGCACAGACCCTAGGCGGCTACGCTAGCAGCGTCCAAATCACGACAGCTCGAAACTATGGGCCTGTAACGTTCGGATCTGAACTATATTTGGGTGTACAATTTGATTGTGAAGTTTTAGCAGCTTAGGAGCAAAGTATGAGCAAGTACGAAGTTATCAGCGATAACCTCGCTGGACACGAAAAAGGCGACACGGTAACTGCCAAGCAGCTATCTGACGTAAACATTGAAGCCCTCATAGGCGTTCATTTAAAAGAAACAAACCCTACCAAAAAGGAAAAAGAATAAAATGGCAGCATTTAATTTTAACAATGCCTCGGTGGTTATCAATTCAGTTGACTTATCTAGCCATGTGACTTCAATCTCGTTGTCACAAAGCTCCGACAGTCTAGAAACAACCGCTATGGGCGACGACTCAAGAACCTACATAGGCGGCCTAAAAACCGGCACTTGCGATATCACGTTTAATCAAGACTTCGCAGCGTCACAAACCGAGGCGACAATATACCCTCTGCTAGGCACCACCACCACTGTAGTAGTAAAGCCCGACGCTGGAGCCGTCAGCGTGACAAACCCAAGTTACAGCTTCTCAGCTCTGGTAACGGAATGGCCATCAATTGACGGTGATGTCGGAACAGTGCCTCAAAGCGACGTGTCATGGACAATCACAGGAGCGGTCACGAAGGCGACTAGCTGACGTGTTTGGCTCAACTTTAAGGCTACATTGTGAGCCGACGAACCCAGACGCAGACCCTTACACGGTAGGTGTGACATTAAAAACGGCGATAGCTTTTGAACGCGAATACAAGATAACTGTAAGCGCAGCGCTCGGCTCCGAGCCTAGTGTCGAGCATATAGCGTGGATAGCGTGGCACGCCACGAGAATGTCAGGACGCGTAGTAAAGCCATTCAATGAATGGGTAGAACACGAAATAGACGACATTATACCGATGGAGGACGAAGACGACCCTTTAGCAAGCGGCATGTAGCCTATGAACTAGCTAGACTAGCTCTAGTTACAGGCCAAAGCTTACGTGATCTGTTAGAACTAGACCCGTACATGATAAATGCATTAATACAAGCCCACAATTACATGGTAAAAGAACAAAAGAAAAGACAAGGATAATGGCAAAAAAGCCTCTATCAGTTAAAGCGCTAGGAATGCGAGAGCTACGAAAAAACTTGTCTATGCTTGACGACGATTTTGAGGACTTGAAAGAACTGCATTTAGATCTGGCTAGAATGGTTGCTGATAGGGCCGAAGCGCTCGTCCCTGTACGCACCGGACGCCTTAAAGAAACTATACGAGCGGCAGGTACGAAAACAGCCGGACGGGTACGGGCAGGATTCGCTAGAGTCCCACATGCAGGCCCCATTCACTTCGGGTGGAGTACACGACCTAACGACGCTTTAGGCTGGCGGGGCGGCCCTATTGAACCTAGCCCGTTCCTGTACGACGCCCTTGACCAACGGTATAACCAAGTATTTGAAGCTTATTTCCGAGGTGTGAAAGAGATACAACGAAAGGCGGGCCTGTAAATGGCTAAAAAAACGAGCATCATTAACGTCGTCGTTGCCGGTGATTCTAAGCCTCTACGTAAAGCGTTAGGCAAAGCAGGCCAATCTTTAGGCAATTTTAGTAAACAAATAGGTAAGTTTGCTCTAGCTGGCGGCGCTGCTATGACAGGCGTCGGCATTAAAGCCATTGATTTAGCAGTTGATTTTGAAGAAGGACTATCTAAAGCCCAACAAATTTTTGGCGAAGCGTCGCGTTCGATTGAAGCGTCAGCGGATAAAGCGGCTACCGCTGTGGGCATGTCAAAAACCGAGTTCTTAGATGCTGCTAGCACGTTCGGCGTTTTTGGTAAGGCTTCTGGTCTTTCCGGTGATGAATTAAGCAAATTTGCCGATGGGTTAGTAACTACCGCAGCGGATGTTGCTTCTTTTAATAATTTACGCCCAGAAGAAGCAGTAGAGAAGCTCGCTGCTGGCCTACGGGGAAGCATGGAACCTCTGCAATCAGTCGGCGTTCTTATGAACGCTAACGCAGTAAAAGCTGAAGCGCTTGCCATGGGACTTATAGAGGTGGGCGACACGATGACAGAAGGCCAAAAGATCATGGCCAGATCTTCCCTCATCATGCAACAATTAGGCGAGCAAGGAGCTATGGGCGACTTTGCAAGGACCTCTGACGGCCTCGCTAATAAACAAAGAATTTTAACGGCACGCATTAAAAACCTAGGCATAGAACTCGGAATAGTTCTTTTACCTATCGCCGAGAAACTCGCGTCAGGCATTGAAACTTTAATAGGTAAATTTGAAGACTGGTCGCCAGCTATACGCGACTCCATCGAAGCTATTAAAGAATTTTTTGCCCCTGTTGGTAGACTAATACAAGAATGGTTCCCAGTGCTGGCTACAAGCATCACTAATTTTGTGAGTGAAACGGGATGGCCCGCAATCAAAAAAGCGTTTAACGTCACAACCGATTTCATAACAGATCATCTAATTCCAAAGTTTCAAGAAGTCGCTAACTACTTAGAAGAGAACCTGCCTGTCGCTGGAAAAGCCTTTATTGATCACATAGACCGCAACAGAGAAAAATACATTGTTTTAGCGGGAGCCATAACCGGCTTAGCAACAGCGTTCGGTTTATTGGTAGCGAAAGCTAAACTAGCAGCTCTCGTTGCTGGTATTACAGCTATGGTCGGCGGTGTCGCAGCGTTAGGCCCAGCTTTAGCCTTCGCAGGGTTCTTTGCTTTTGTGGGAGCTATGGCAGGCCTGTATGTTACCAGTGAAGATTTCCGAAATTTGACGGGTTCCATGTGGAACTGGTTCGTCGAAGAAGCAAAAGAAGCGAAAGATATCGTCATGGCCATTGTGGACGGTTTAAAATATATAGCTGATTTTCGCTTATCCGACGTCTTACCAGATGCGCTCAAAGACCCCATAGAATACTTAGGAGGCGGAGGCGACGGAGGCTTCGGAGGATTCAATTTCTTAGACCAATTTAACGTTATTCCTAATCTCGCAGACGCGTTAGGTATGACAAGTAGGAGCGTACCAGACGACGAAGGCGCTTTAGGAATGCTGGACTACGGTAATTACGAGCCAACGTCGACAGCCCGAAACAACGGGACAACAATTAACGTAAATATGCCCGCAGGTAGCGACGGCCAAGACGTTGTTTCAGCTTTGCAAAGATATGTTCGCCAAAACGGGGCGGCAGATATTCCTGTAAGTAATCTTGTGAGGATATAAATGACAGTTAGTCACTCTTGGCAGGTTTATTTCACCGATGCTAGTAGCCAAGTTGAGCTGAGTAGCTATGTTTTAGGTTTTTCGCTGCACCAGTCGGTGCAAATAGGCCGTATGGGTTCTTACAACGGCTATTTACATCTTGATAATAGTACGAACATTTTTACTCCTGACGCTGGCGGCACGTATCAGGCTTTTGACTGGTTTTCTAAAATAGTTGAAATTCGGTGTGCTGTTACTGATAGCACAGTTACCACTTCAAATGCTCAGGTTGCGGATATGGTTATTACTGACATTGATTTTCAAGATGATGGCCAAAAAGCGACAGTAATGTTAACGCTTGCGGATTTTTTGTGTTATGCCGCTCGCGATCAAGTAACTGAATTGGACACTACTGCTGTAGTAGATGAGCTAGACGACATAGCGGCAACGATTTTGAATGGAAATAGCGATATTTCCCGTGTGCCTTTCCCCAAATTCGGGGCTACAAATATCAGTGCTGTCAGTGTACGAAAAATGAACGAGGTTCCAGCGGGATCTAGTAACGCTGCTGGTTTTTTTGGCGTAATCGACGAATTTGATTCTGGGACAGCGAAAGATCATATTAACGCGCAGTGTTTACCGAGCGGGCCTGCTTTAATGTATCCTACAGTTGCGAATTATAGCGGCAGCAGCGAAAAGTTTACGCTGTATGTGGCGTATGTCAATCGTCTTATGACGAAAAGTGCAGCGTATTACAAGTCGTATGATTTTACTGATACGCCAACCGCAGATAAGTTTCCTATACAAAAAATATCCACACAATATAACTTAATAGACACCATTAATCAGGCTTCTATCCAAGCCGTGTACCCTGTATCGGGTGAAGGCCCAAGCGTGTCGAATGATACGACTTCCCAAGATGATATAGGCGTCCGCTCAGTATCCTATTCGAAAGTTATAGCGTGGCAGTTCGGTGGCGCGACAATGGCAGATAAAGCCGTTATCGGCGATTTTTGGACGAATCGCTTTAGCGACGTGACCTACACGCCGCAGCAATTAAGCATAGTTTTAGAGGCTGTAGATCAGCAGATGGATTCTAGCAGTCGCAGCACTTACGCCGAATTTCTAGGCGTTGAAACGGGCTTATGGTCAATCGCGGACGTTACGTTTACGCCTACTGGCGGCAGTTCATCTAAAACCTATAATTGTGTTATTGCTGGGAGACAAATTTTTGCGACACCAGACCACACGACGATTAGCCTTGACCTTTTACCTGCCGCTGATAATCAATCTTTTACGCTGAACAGCGCTAATCTCGGCATATTAGACGAGAATAGGCTAGGATAAAAAAATGGCGAATCAAGGCGATTTTACAAGCGGTACAGTACTCACAGCAGACGACTTAAACGAATTTTCTCAGATAACAATCGTTAAAGCATCCAGTTTCACCGTTCCAAATGCATCAAACACTATCCCCACGTATGCGACTGAAATCATTGACGTTGGGGGCTGGCACGCAGCCTCAGCAAACAACATAACGCCAGACATCACAGGCATATATCTTATTACAGCTAACGTTACAAATCTAAATTCAGCGAATCGCGGACTAGTAGACATAAACGTCGCGTCAAAAGTAGCCAGCCAAGACAACAACGATGGAGCTTATGACCTTTCTTGCGCTGTCCACGCAAATGTTACAGCAGGCCAAGCAATTAGCTTAACTATATGGCAAAACAGTGGAAGCACAGCAACGCCAGATGTCACACTCTCGGCGCAACTTATCAGGAAAACCGCATGAGCAAAATAATTACTAGAGATGAATGGGGCAGCCGAGGCCCAAAAAGACCTTTTACAAACATTCGTAAGGGATGGATGCGAGGGATCGCCGTCCACCATTCAGGGGTACGAAACGGCGCCAAAGGAGCTAAAGCAGTCCAAGCCTTCGAGAAATATCACATGGACACACGAGGCTGGAACGCCATCGCCTACAACTGGCTCATAGACGAAAAAGGAGCCATCTACGAAGGACGGGGCGCCGGTGTTGTCAGCGCAGCCACCCGCCCATGGAACTCAGTAACAGAAAGTATTTGCTACACAGGCTACGGCGACGATCCTATCCCAGCTAAAACGCTTAAAAGCCTCGAATGGCTCATAAAAGACATCCAGAAACGTCACACCCGTACGCTATGGGTAAAAGCCCACCGTGAACTCGCTAGCACGCACTGTTGCGGAGACGTCCTGTTTGAATGGGTAGAGGATTACCGAAACGGCACACTTGACAAAAAACCGGCCGTACAGACAATGACAGAAGAACAAGTCAAAACAACAACCCTCGTGAAACTATGGAGCAGAGGCGCCCACGTCAAAATCATGCAACGCCGCCTCAACCATCATGGCAGCAGATTAACAATAGACGGCATCGCCGGCCCGTACACGATACGAGCGTTAAAGAAATTCCAAGGTTTTAACGGCCTCGTTGTAGATGGCCTGTGTGGAAAGAATACGTGGGGGAAATTGTATGCAGATTGATTTTAAGGATTTAGGTGAACGCGTGCTTAGTACGTTCGTTCAGGCGGTCGCAGGGTTTCTAGCTACCGACCAAGTTATCGATATGGGCGTCGCTGAGTGGAAGCTCGTGCTTGGCGCTGGTTTCGCAGCGGTTTTGTCGATGCTTAAAGGCTATTTTGCAGCTCGGTTTACGGGGGATGGGAGCGCCTCGCTTGTAACGACGGCAGGGCAGCCACGTTCAACCCGTCCTCGTAAACAAACAGTAACCGTTAACAACGGCAACGTAAACGTAATACAAAGCAGTGACCAAGACGACGTTAAGGAGCCTAATGAATGAAAAAGGTACCGTTCGTAGGCGTTTGCTTAGCAGCTTTATTGTGTTTACAGGCAGCCGCTGACGCACAAACCCAGCCGATACCAATGTTTACTATTGAATCGCCGCAAATCAGTTTTTTATTACCGAACGGCGAAGTCATGTTTCTTGACCCTTGGGTGCAGAATTACTTGCCGTATTTTCAAAATTGTTATGCTCAGGGAACGACAACAAGTAATAACTCAGGCGGCTTATTCGAACAGTATAAACTGTTATTAGGGGCAGCCGGTGCTGCTGCGCTTACCGCCGCTCAAGGATACTTCACAGCTAAAACACGCTACACAAAGAAACAAAACCAAGAACAAACAACCTAAACAAATATGCTACTATAACCCTATGCGAAAAATCGTAGTAGCGATCTTGTTTGGACTTATATCCTGCTTTGCGATACAAGGGCCAGCTAACTCCCAAGAATATAACGTGATAGAAGCAAGCGTTGTTACTGTCACAGATTTGAACCCTTTTGTAGAGAATCCGAATCTTAATTTTTATGCGGATTTCTTTTCAGGTGACACTATTCCAGCAACAACCATGCAGTCATGTTTAAACGATGATTGCGGTTTGAATGTTGGTGCTCTCATTATTATGGGGATGGATAGCGATTGTGTAGAGGGGACACCAGCCGACGCTGGGGAAAACACGTATTGCCGTTACCTTGCGTATTGTGTTGAGGCTGATACTCCTATTAATGTTTTTGGCTCTCCTTGGGGTGAGCACACTTTTGATGCTAGAGCAACGTACTTAGCGTGGAAATACAGTAACGACCATCATGGTGGCATTAGAGAAAACGGCGGCAGCACATTGTCTTTTATTACTGGGGCGAACGGGAACGCCACACCAGCCCTAGCCGCAGCTCAAGCCCTCATCTGGAAATGGGTATCAGATGCTAACGGGACTGACGTGTGGGACGGCTTTAATCCTGCTGATTCAGTAACAGACCCTAATACGGGCTTTAGCGCTGAAACCGCTAATGACTGGAACCCCGACAGCCCTTTAGATAGCTACCTTGCGTACGCTGATAACCTTGGAGGGCCGTACTTGTATCTTGACGACCCTGACGCTTTAATTGCAGCAGCGAATCAAGCGATCGTAGATCTAGAAGCCGAAGCCACAGCGAAGCAAGGCCCATGGACAGTAGCGGACTCAGCCGACTACTCAGGTATCGTCATTACCGGCGTTGTCGGCCCTATATACGGCGAAACCGTCACCTTCAATGACGGCACCACAGCAGTAACCGACGCGAACGGATACGTTGCGTGGCCCGATGGTGTCACGTCGCTTGATTTTGAAGCCGTCGGCACCGCCTACCTAGGTGTTGGCAACAACGACAGCCAAGACCTTATGATGGCGTTCGGTCAGAACGTGAACGTAACCCGCAGCGTGGTAGAAGAGATAATAGTAGAACCCGAACCCACGCCAACGCCTGAACCAACGCCCACACCCGAACCTGAAACTGATCCTACTCCAGAACCACCTGTTATTTTAGATCCAGAACCTGAAGATGAGTTACCAGCAACAGGAGCGAAGTACTCTGCTAAGGTACTATTCGCAGCAGGCTTTCTAGTAGCGTTTTCTATGCCGTTTCTTGTGTTAGGCGCCTTTAGGTTTAGAAAGAAAAACTAGGTCAAAAGTACCGCCACATTAGGGTAATTTCGCTCATGTGCAATCTTATGTTTTTTATTACATTAAAGATATGGACACATTAACTAATAACGGCCCTGAAAACATCATTATTTGGATCATGAGCAATCTGAGCACTATTAAGCTTAGTATCACGTGGTTTATTCTTTTTGAAAAAATTCTAAACTTTTCCTAGTTTGGTATTGACATTGGTATTGAAACGTGTATAATAAATACATACACACCGAAAGGCTACACAATGAAAACAGTTAACAGGTACACAAGGGCGGGAACTGGCGGCAAGATGATAGCCTGCCCGCATTGCGATAGAAGCGTCACCGTTTACCATTTTGCTTGGTCTGCGATAGTCTGCCAGCATTGTAAAACGCCTGTCGAGAAGAACGACTGGTTTATTGCGTGCGATTGTACCAGCGCTGGCATAGGTGAAGCCTGCAGGACGCGTCAGGCGGTAGCGGTTTAATGGCCCAAAGCATCATTTTCTTACAGTTTGAGATAGTGGACGCAACGACAAGAAGACTAGTTTGCACAGTAAATAATAATACTCGCATAGCTGAGATCGATATAACGGACGTAGAACCAGCCGAAAGGGCTATGGAACTGTTAGAACTGGCAGAAACCGACCAGCATCTCAAAGACTTCCTGACGGACGCTGTAAACGCTTTCGTAAAACAGGAACTACTGGCCTATTTAGAAGCAACAGTAGAACCACACACGTATTTAGAGCCACTACACGATGTCGTCAAAACCATAAACGACCAGTACAAAGCCTTATACCAAGGAGGCCAGCAATGAACCAACGCACCTTATGGGATGATGTAGGCGGAACAACAGGCCACAACCACCCAGAAACAAGCCACAAGGCCGGCCGTACAGTGAAGTCAGGCAGCCAAAAACACCAAATTATACAAGCCATGTACTCACAATGGGATGGCGTA
>VTLG01006804.1_pt1 | contig 10552 bp, 13 predicted proteins | sample 4694571 | NCBI WGS metagenome assembly VTLG01 (sample SAMN12604809, study PRJNA352737) | marine metagenome | biome: ENVO:00000447; feature: ENVO:00000209|ENVO:00000569|ENVO:01000036; material: ENVO:00002151; isolation source: viral sequences binned using virsorter ... | reverse complement strand
ATTATAAGAACCACCACGAACAGCACTAGCACTAGTGGAAGATGCGAGAATTTTGGAACCATTTTCTAATTCCAAACTACCCTTGTTCCATGTCATAACTCCTTGTTGCAACCATTTTGGTAAATGTTCATAGGCCAACTGAAGCCGTGATAGTAAATCACGGGCCACTGCGGCCTTATTCGCAAGAATTGCTACATTAACTGTTGAATTGAATAATACATAGTGAAGGAGATAAGCAATAATAATAGTTGATTTTCCAGACTGTCGAGGCAACTTACAAATCGTAAAACGATTGTTGTGAAATGTACCCACCATTTCTTTCTGAAAATCATACATCTTAAAAGGAATAAGTCCTTCATCAAGAGAAACAATCCTTACATAATGTTCTATGAAATACTGTGGGTCTTTCATACATTTTGTATATTCTCCAACCTCTTCCTTTGTCCACTCTTGAGCGACATTAACTTTCTTGAGGTTAGGATTACCTAGATAAACTTTTTCAGACATCTATCCATTCTCTGTTTTTTAAATGCTCCGCTTCAATATCATCTTTACTTTGTCCAAAATATTTTACTCCATAACGCTGCCTAACTAGTTGCTCATTAATTGTTGTGGGAATATCTTTACCTTCCCATTGAGTTGTCAGTACAAATTCTCCAAGAATACGTCCAAACTTTCCACGGTCATCCAATTTAGTTCGTAGCGTTTGTGTAGAACCTACGGGAAGGTGTTTTTCCACAAAGGCCTTTGCAGCAAGTCCATACTTTTTTTCTTCCAAATCTCTCGTTCTACTTTCTGGCGTATCAACCCCGTACAATCGAATACGTTGTTTTTTTAACCAAACATCAAAACCAAGGTCTATATCTATATCTACGGTATCGCCATCTACCACTTTGACAATCCGACAACTATATTCATACATTTATTTGTCCTTTATCATTTTCTGTAATTCAGCAGTACTGCCGACGAACAATGCATTGGTGACATTTTTGGGTGCAGAACTAGGCACCTCTTTTAGTTTTCGCATCTTTTCCTGTAAGTCACCTAATTTTTCGGTAACTTCTGCGACTTGTTTGATAAGATTTCCAGCAACCTCGTATGCTCTTGGATGCTCGCCTTCCTTTGCAAGTTCAAGTATTCCCTCAATCGCATCCGAACCTCTTTCAACCAAATTATAAAAGTTTTCTCTTTGGTATTTGTAGTCATTTTCAATATCTTCTTCATCTGAGGGTGGAGGTATATAAGGAATTATTTGATTTTCGTCTGCATCCCAAGGAATTTCTTGTTCCTGTACTACGCCAAGTTCTTTATCTATTTTACTATTCATCTTGACCTGTTTCTTCATTAAATTCCTTTGCATCAGTAAAGAATGATGTTGTTTCATTGAAACCAAAATCATCATCAGCATCAGCAGTAGCAGGCTTCGGTGTAACAGTATATCTCTGTTCCCGTTTGGGTGACTGATCTGGCAAATCAGTATATTGATCAACCTGTACTGTTTTAATAACTTTACTGGAGGTAACGGGCCCATACAGATAAAATTTTGCAGTAAATGCTAATGTATAGATAATGGAGCGTCGAGCTGTAAACTCTCCTTCATAATCATCTTCATAACCAACACTGTTCAAAATTACAGGAACATCTCTTTTGATTCCCATATCAGTATTATCATTAATTGTTACAGTATAGTCTGGTTGAAAATAAGGAAGAATTTGTTCTACAATTTGAAGTGCATCGTCTGATTGTTTAGATAAAATATAAAGTTCAAAATCAACATTATATGGCACGGGCATATATTGCACATCTAATTGTTTTGTTGTAGTTCCCTTAACCTTTCTAAATTGTTGAACTCGATTTAATTTTCTGCCAGGATCATAACTCAAACCTGTAATTTCAAATCCAATTCTTGGTAGCGTTACAGCAACCTGTTTAGTCAAATCTGCATCTTCACGTAAACGCACAAGAAACTTTTGTCTAGGACCATATGCAAGAGGAACCTTCATCGTTTGTGTGATATTACCATCATTATCCTTACGAACTAGATGTATATCATTAAACATGGTTCCGAAGGCTACAACCACCTTTCTAACGGTTTCGTGATAAAATTGTTGTCCTAACATTATGCGCTCCCTGCGTCACCAAATGGATTTGATTCAGTAAAGTCTAATATATCATCATCTAACCTATCAAACAATTCGTTTTGAGCGGTCTTATCATCATCAAAGTCTCCTACTATATATTCCTCATTTATAACATAGGAACCATCTTCAAGAAGTAGACTTTCACCAACAGACGTTGAATCATTTTCACCAATAATATTATCACTATCGGTTTCATCTATAACAAGTCCAGCATCAGCTGAATGACCCCACTCTAACCTTATATCCTCATTTACAGCAGAAGATTGTTCCAACGTAAATTGATATACAAGCGTATCTCTAGAGAGAGCATCCTCTATATCATCTATAGCAGAGACACCCGTATCGAGTACTTCTGAACTGTATTCCCACAAACGACAACGTAATTTATAAACAGGATTATTATCTAATTGATAAAATGGTTCATCATGATCTACAAAATTAACCTCAAATAGTTTTTTAAGAGTAGGATGATATATAACATCTCCCTCTAATGGTCTATCTGAATCTGTAGCTGCAGTATCCTGTACGATATAAAAATTGCTGCCTTCCAAATCTGTAGAACTTGATATAGTTCCAGCTTCCTGTAGAATAGAACCTCCAGTGGTATCCGTTCCACTCTCTATCTGGATTTGAGAATCCATTGTCTGGAATCTCTCCTTTGCTACAACAAAGGTCGCTTCACTTAGGTTCTGCAAACCAAACTGTGTCATAAGTTCACGTTCGCCTGCATAACCACCATCAGCATCTTCCATATACATTTCTATTGGATGTTGGGTGACAAATTTGGAAAGAGCATCTTCCCCAAATACAGTATCTTCTGCTACCAAAGTACGGTCCATATAATAAACATCATGACCATGAATTTGTATAGCTTCAGTAACCAAATCCCTATATAGATTTTGTTCTGAAGTAACAGCTGCGACGCCGCTGGTATGAAAATGTTTGTTGACAGCCATGAATTATCCCACTAGAAAAGCTGGACTTATTTCAAATGCCTCTTGCATCTGATTTTCAAGAGTAGTTTGTTCCTCTAAGCCTTGCGTGTATAAAGTCTCTCCGTTCATAGTTACTCCACCAAGCATAGCAACTCCACTAAATTTAGAAAGATTTGCCCCCCATTGTTTCTTAATTAAAGCTGTTGCATATCTTTTTAGGAACATATCGTCATAAATGTCTGTATAAGTTGTTGGGTCTAATTTACGATAACATTCTACAACAAGATAATCTACATCAGCGGTAAAATCATTTTCCCAATCTGCATCTATGTACAAACGATTTTGGTGTTGATTAAATCTAAGAGGCGTTTCTCCGATCAAAATATGTTCTATATGATCTAATTGATCCATAGTCATTTGATACTGTAATATTGATGTTGAGGATAAATCAAATAAATCATTTAGTCTCAGTTGATAACGAATATCAAACATATTATTACCACCACCAGTATCGGTAAATGGAAACACACTTAGCACAGATATTACAGCGCTAGGTAAAGGAATGTAATTTTTTCCTTCTTTCCAAGTTGCGGTAATAGAACTATCGACTGTATCTGTACCTGTAGTATCAGCATTTGCTCGAGCCCTCGTTACTTCAGCGGAAGTAATTAGATGTTTAAGATACATCCTCTCAATGCCGTCATAATGATACGTCGAAAAATATTGTAACGCTTCATCAATACGATCATCTGCCTGATCATCGGAAACATTGATATCTACGACTCCATCACCAAGAGCTCTAAGACAATAACTTTTAAAAGTAGCTTTAGTTGTAGGAACGGCCATATTTATATCCTTTTATACTATTTATAAATTATCTGTCTGGTCGCAAGACAATTAGGACCAAACTCTACTTTTTCTTCTAGCCATTTCCCCCGTTTCTTAAATCCCATTTTCTGATATGCTGGAAGAGCTGTCTTGCGTGGCATACTCCATATCCAATGACAATCTTCCCGTTTTCCCTGATTCATAGCCTCCCTAAGCAATATTTGAGAAAGACCTTGGCATCTATACTCCAAATCAACGTAAAGTCCTCTTGAGCGATAAACCTTTTCTTCTGTTCTGAAACCGCTGTTAACTCCCACAATTTTATCTCCATTCTTTATCGTCCAAAAGGTGGGAGAATACTTATCAAAAATAGTCTTATCTTTGATTATAGTGCTGGGTTGTTGCCAATATAAACTACTCATTGGTTCAATTTTACTAACCCTCTCTGGCCATAATCTATCATGCCAAGTATCATATATTTCATCAAAGGTAGATTGCACACATTTCATAATAATATATAGTGTATGCGAATTGGACTAGTAGCAACAAGCAGAAGCGGGTCAACTTACTTTCGTAGATTTCTTTGTAATGTCTTCGGCTTATATGACCCTGCGTCGTGGCTAAAAAAGAACTCGTATGATGATATAGAGAAAGAGAATTGGGCAACGCAACCCCATATCCTTAAAATTCTACCACATTATATACCAGAAGATCAACACATAGGAGAAATGATAAGCGGATTTCCTTGTATCTGGTTATACAGAAAAGATGTACTGTCACAATTTTTAAGCCATATAACACGATTACGAACAAAGGTCAACCACATTCATTATGAATCAGAACGTCCAAACATTCCAGATGGCAGTCTTATTGCAACCAGAGAAGAGTTTGATAGATTTATGACTAAACTGGAACAGTTCTGGGATATCTATTATACTCATAATCATGGAGTTTTAGTTCAGTTTGAAAATTTCCTTGATGATCCTTTGACTACTCTCGCTGACCTACAAGAACAATTCGAATTAAAAACAGATAATACAATTCGTACACAACTTACCATTAAGATGGGAATAAATTATGAAAAGAAATTTGAGAATATTGACGAAATAAAAGGATGGTTTGGTGAGTGATTATTGTATAGTATGTACGCCTCGTTCTGGTTCATATTATCTAATGGAATATATGTGTAAGACTTTCAGTCTTGCAGAAGGTAACGAATGGTTTGGTAGAAACAAAGCTGTCGATCTATCAAACCCCTTTGAGTTAAAACAAACAAGACTTGATATCGATTGGACAGTTAATGAAGACCTTTTGACACCAAAGGAGATACAGCAAAGATTAAATCATCTTCAAAATTTTCCCGTACCTTTCTGTATAAAAGCAATGCCATTACAGTTTACTAATACTATTGAACAAGCAGACTTCTCTAGAGAAGACAGAATAGATTTCGCACTTGAAATATTAGAACAGTTTGACCTGTTATGGTTTCAACGAGAAAATAAAATATCCCACTTCTGTTTTGAACTTACAGCGATGTTTTGCAGTCAACCAGACTATCCTAGAGATAGAGAATTTTCTGCATATGATCCTAAAAAGAGAACAACACCCAAACCGCAATCCTTCACCGCAACAGAAAAAGACTTTGAGAAGTATATATTTCGTGAAGAATTTACAAATGAAGTAATGAGTTGGTTTGATGCTCCTGTTGTAGTGTACGAAAAATTTATAGAGGATAGGGATGTTTATATAATGGAAGTTGTTGAGTGGTTTGGATTGCATCCATCGTTCTCGAAAGAAAATAAAAGAAAGATCATTCGTAATCCAGACTATACAGAAATATTTACTAATTATAAGGAAATAGAATCTTGGTTTCATTAGAAGAAATGATTAACGGCACATGGATTAAAGGAGAAGAGTTTGATACGCCTGGCTCAAACTTCATAGAAGAGTTTGCAGACCTTCTCGCAGAACTTCATCAATCTACCTATGCAACATCCCCCTGTAATATGTGGAATGTTGTAGATGACTTGGTTTCATGGAACGAAAAGGATACGTTCTGTGAAGATGCTCTATGCGATTTCTATGCAATAAAATCTAATTTAATGGGAAAGGTTTGTTTACATGGTGATATCTGGAGACAGAATATTCTTGTAAATAAAGAAGGAAATCTAAACGGTTTACGAGATTGGGAAGCACTTTCTATTGGCGATCCCCATTGGGACTTCCGTATGATAAGACGTTGGATTGGATGGAAAGGTCTAGATAAATTACTATTTTTCTATAACTGTTCTGTAAATTGGAATTGCAAACGAGAGTACATAGAAATACTAGACAAAATATCTCTATGTCATTCCTTACGGATTCGTAAAGAAAGAGGACTATTACGACACGATAAATTTAATGCTATAGAAATATTTGAAAATTATATCAAAGGATGGCAAAATTAAGTTTCTTCATTTTGAAGAACTTCTAATGATATCCCATTGGCCGCATTATAAGTGTTACGAGCAGATACAAAAGTTTCAACTCTCGAATCTCCCCAATGAGCGGCGTTAGTAACTTCATCTTTCCACACAGCAATTGATATGCGCTCTAATCCATCATCTGAAAAAGTAGTATCAACACTAACTAATTTACCAGAAGAACGTCTATCGGAATCAATTGCTGCAGAATCTTCAGAAACACCGCTAAACCAATCGACATCAGTATTAGGTCTTGTCTGTTTTGTTTTTACTGTCCATGTCATGTCGTTTTCTCCTTCTACTTATTTATGGCGTTATAAAATCAAACGGGTCTAAATCATTCAATTGATCTCTTCTTATAATCTCCCCATCATCACATACTGCAACATTTAAAGATTCTAGACCTAAAGGATTTATATTCTTTTCCACAAACATATCAATTTGTCCATGAGTATAAGAAGCTACATCTTCTTTACCATATGCATAATCTTTATCTCCACTTTCTTTAGCAATATAATCTCTGAGTTCCATCTTCGTCTGGATATAAGGAATTTTGGGTATTATCGTATATTCAGGATCAAGACGATCTTCTTCAGGTAGTTGTCTCCATATATTTTTTTGTTCTTTAAAGGAGTTATTATTTATGAAATCCTTTTTACTATTGGGCCCAAAAGGAATTTCTATTTCTAATTGTCTGTTTATAAACCATCTCATAACATCCCAATCGCTATACAAACTTTGACAATGAGGAATAAAACTCGTCTGCTCTTCAAATTCAGATTTTTCTAACAACACTTTATCAAAAACAACTCCGGCCAAATCTCTCATATTTACATTAAAATGACCATAACGCCATCTAGGATAACATTTAAATTTAAAAACAAATTCTTTTGGGTCATATTCAGATTCTTGAAAACTTTGTGATCTTCCTTTTGGCGATCCATAATTATTATCAGCAGTATTTGAATTGACGGTTATTTTATCCTTTTCAATTTCTGACCTAAAATTTTTATTCCTATTAATTTTATGTGACATATACCTAACTAAAGATTTATATAATGTAGGATGTTCTTCAATAGACCCATCTGACATTATAATATTAAGTTGATCTTTTTCGGCATGATTTCTCATCATCAAAAGAGTTGCAGTACTGTCTATTCCCCCGCTCCACAAAATATCTATTGGTCTATTTAATGAACATAATTTTTTTGTCTTACTATCCATCAATGTAATCAAATCTAACAATCCTTTAGAATATTCATTTGGTGGTATTTTAGTAATAACCTTCGTGTTTAAACCAAAATGATCTTTACCTAAAGAATCTATACAACTAGGGCCATTTGTTACTTTATTCCATATTGTCTCTTGTTTAAAATATTCCTTTTGTTGTTCAGCAAATTTTATATAATTATTTTTATATAATTTCTCAATTATTTTATACCTCAAAACATCTCTATACCAAATTAAAGTTTTCATAATCTTTCCACTCATGAGGTTTATTTTGTCTGTGAGTAAAATGAACAAATTTAATATCTGGATGAAATTCCCCACCCAGATATATGTAATCATTTCCTGTAAGTTCTCTATACTTGCGGGTGATTTGAACTTGCCACTTAGTCATACTCTTACCATAATTAATTTCTGAATTAACCACCCAACGGGTAAACCATTCTGGAGGCAGAGTAATAAGTTCCAAATTTTCCTTAACAGAATCTTCAATAAAATACTGTTCACCGTTTACTGGGCCCCTAGTCGTCTCGTTCTTAATATAATATTGTTGCCAGTAATGTATATCGCTCATAAACTTATCATAGATATATCTACAATCTTTCGGGTAATATTTAAAGAACCCCCCATTAATGTAATATCCACTTTTCTTAGTATCTCTCCACCACCCTGGCATAGCAAGAAATTGGCCGGGTTCGATTGGTGCCTCAAATATTTTCTCGTAATCATTTATGAGCAGAACATCTATATCCATTACACATAGAGGTTCATCTTGTTCAAGTTGCATACCCCACATCTTATTCCATTGAAGAGTTACCTTTGGATGATATGGTTCCCGTATCCAGATTATGTTGTACTTAGATAATTTCTTATTTAAATAGTCCTCATATTCTGGTCCATACTTGTCACCAATCCGAACACAAATTATATCCATGTTTTTTCCCACTGCTTCGTTGGCTTTGTTCCTTGAAACCAACACTTGTTTGTTTGGGCCAAAACTTCTTTTAACTTATTATAAGAAGATACTAATTCATCTAATGTATAGTTAGCGTGGGACATATGGTAACTAAAAATATTACTAGCGTCAAAATATACATTCCTACCTTTGAGTTTTTTCAAAAGTTTATTATAATCTGGTGAAATAATATCCATCAACCAGTACTCTATCTTTTGTTCATCCCTCATTCTCATTTGCATTGCTCTAAGTTCTTCATGCGTACCCATGCGTCCAATTCTTTGAGCAGCGGGATAATTACCAGTGTTATCAACTAATTTCTTGTCTGTGGTATTTCTGAAAATATATAGTTCTTCTAAAGACATATTCATTTCTACAATAGTTCTTTTCAAATCAATATTTTGTTGAACATAATCGTATAACACAACCTCCCCATCAAAATCTAATTTATCAACACATACCTCTGCACTATAACCAGCAGTAGGAGAAAACAACAGATCAAATTTTCCTTCCGGCATTTTTTTAAGTGCTTCTGTATTGAAGATATAAAAAGACTCCTGTATTCGTGTCATAAATCTGGTAAAATAAAAATCATCTTTCTCTACATAATCCCACACATTAGATAGATTATTCCAAGCATCATCATAGTCTCTATAATATGAAAATGATTTTCTTCTTCTTTCATCGTGTGTAAAGTTCTTTATCTTTAACCATCCTTTTGGGGTTAACCAAAACGGCGTATAATCATCGTGATAGTTATTATTTGATCTTTCATAATCATTCCATCTTTCATCTAAAGGAGGACAACCTAAAGTTTTCCACATATCCACATTTAGGTTTATATGTTGATGATGAAGATACGCTGGTTGATCTTTCTTTGCCAAAATGTGGCCCTTTATGTATTCTCCGTTCTCCACAAAATCATAGAAGTCTGTTATTGGTGTTAATTGGTTTAGTTGTATCTTTCTTTTTCTGGCTTCTACAAAATTATTTCTCCACTTCGCAGATATATCATCCGTACATTCTACCATATCAAATACCATACCAATGGAAACAATCATAGCATGAGTATGCATACATTCTTTGAGAAAATCGTTTACTTCACTTCTATAACAAAATTGAACGTCATGTCCCGTGCCAGCACCTGTGGGCCCACCAGATACCATAAGAGTGGTTGTTTGACATTGCTTCTCTACAGAAAAAGACCACTCTATATTATCAGGACATACTACTAAGAAAAGTAAATGAGAATATTCCTTACGTAGTTTTATATCTTTTGTTTCGGCTTTCCATATTTTAACAAACTTTTCGAAATTATTATTCATTTTTGTAAATATTTACCCTATAACTGTTTGGCCATTCTTCATCCTTAAAAGAACAAGTACTACTACATGCAGGCAGACAAGCTGACTCCTCATCCCATGACATTTGTAGAATATCCCAGAAAGGGTCATTCATAATATCCTCTAAAGATTTTTCTAATAGATTATTACTCTTATCATAGAAATAATCATCATAAAATTTTTGTTGACCAGTTGGGGTGCTTCCAGTTTCACCATGCAACCAACAACAAGGCCAAACCCTATTATTAAAATCAACAGCGATAGAATTTCTAGCTTGAAACTTACAAACAATGTTCCCAACTTCTGTATATTCATTTCTTTCTTTTTTGGTATGTTCCCATTCTTTCCACACATCCTGTGGAAGTAATTCATAAGACTTATCTTTATAAGTGAAGGTTCCTTCTATATCTTTTCTTATGGAATATTGTAAAGAGAAATGTTTAAATCCATATTTTCTAGCTAGTTCTTCTGCTTCTTCTATCTGATGTTGATTGTGTTTAAATACTAACATTCTCCATTCTGCGTTACCGCCAGCATCTATAAATGCTCTTGCATTTTCGATTATCTTATCATAATTAGCATTAATTCGATATAAACTTAATTCCTCTCTAAGACCATCTAAACAAAACACCACCTTTCGAATTTTAGAACTTTTACTACG
>VTLG01015527.1_pt1 | contig 10554 bp, 16 predicted proteins | sample 4694571 | NCBI WGS metagenome assembly VTLG01 (sample SAMN12604809, study PRJNA352737) | marine metagenome | biome: ENVO:00000447; feature: ENVO:00000209|ENVO:00000569|ENVO:01000036; material: ENVO:00002151; isolation source: viral sequences binned using virsorter ... | reverse complement strand
TTCAGTTTCGCAATGGCGAAGAACATCTAACGAGCGGCCAGATTGCCTGGCTGTGTCGTAACGATTGGCAGAGGGACGAAGTGACGCACTTAGTTGATGAATTTGAAGGCGAGGTAGAAATTTTATGAGACGCGACTACATGACGCTGGTGAAGTTCCACGAGAAGTACCCGCACCTGCATAAGAGCTTGCAAGCGCTCAAGGTTGAATGCACTAACCGGCATAGCAACGGCTTCGGTAAGCATGAGGTGATCCTAGAGCGTAGGCAGTCAGAGCAAGCTAGCCGCCCTTCCCTACTCATTAGCCCAGATGGCTACTTTGAGTGGTTAGAAGCGCAAAACGATTTTCAGGCGAGGGTCGTCACAACCCCCCGATAGCGCTCCCGTCCGCTTTCGCCTGGAAGGCGGGAAAACAGACCGTAGTAAGCCAGAATCTCGCTACTCCTTCTGGGCTTACTTTTCAGAGCACGTTCCCGTCCGTGTGGTCGAAGGCGGGACTTTAATGGAGGTGGGTCATTAGTTCTTTATTGAAAGCCATCAGAGCCATGCAAGCGTATGAGTCTGCGACCAAAGCAAGACGACGCAAGCCTGACGCCGCTAAAAAAGAGCGGTTAAGTGACAGTGCGATTATGACGGTGCTGTACAAGTTGGAGATTGGTTTGAAGCCACCGGAGATCAGCAAAGACCTAAACATTCCAGTGCAGCGCATTTACAACGTGCAATACCGCTATCAGATCGTCAGAAACGACGATGGCACCCAATGGTATGAGTCAAAGTGCAGCTCCTAACGACTCCACCGCCGCAAGGCGATGACTTGCGAGAAGCGCTGCATGAGTACGCAACTGAGTATGAAGTTAGCATCGTACCTTGCAGACCAGACAAGACCCCCTTTGTCAGCGAGTGGCGCGACCTACAAGAGCGACCCAACACAGAACAAGAGCTAGAGAGCTGGCTAGACCACACAGGGCTATGGGGTGCGGTCACTGGTAGGCTGTTCAATGTTGTAGACATTGACAGCCACAAAGATCCTCAGCACCTGGCATGGGCCAAAGAACACCTGCCCTACACTCCCCTTAAAGGCGCATCGCAAAACGGCGGCGAGCACTGGTACTACAGAGCAACTGACCTAGATGTGCCGACTACTCAATTCGATGGCATAGACACCCGTGGTCGTGGCGGTTACGTCTGCTTCGCGGGTGGTCGCTACGCAATGGGTTGGTATGGCGACAGCTCGTTTCATGGTTTTGACGATCTTCCAGCCTTAGAGCCGAAGCACTTGTACCTACTCCAGTGCCGCCGACAGGCAAAGGATTCGGGTGGTGGCGACTGGTGGTCGAGGATGCTAAAGCGCACCGGCCAGATGGTGGCACATGGCGAATCTGATGAAGCGATCTATGCACTGGCTGAATCGGTAACCGAGCCTGGGTGGACTGTTGAACAAACTCTTAAAGATCTACGCACTATGGTCAAAGGTGCTCGTGAAAAGGGTTGGAGTCCTGACGACTCCAACCCGATACCTGTGCGTGGCATGGCAGATGCGTTTGCGATTGAGAAAGACAAGCCAACCGAGTTTTTAGGCGAAGGGTTCATAGCCGCCGGGTTTCGCATCTTTATCATTGGTGCGCCCAAGATCGGTAAATCGCAGTTTGTGCTTCAAATGCTCTCTACAGCCGCTGTGGGCGGTTCTTTTCTAGGCTATAGGTGGAACAAGCCTCATAGGGTTTTGTGGCTACAAGCGGAGATTAGAGGCCCATACGTGGGTGTACGCCTAAGACCCATGTATGATTCATTTGAGAAACACGAGCAACAGCTCCTGGCGCGTAACTTTTTGTGGACGGATCGGGGCGATATCGACTTGCTCGACAACTTTGAGCGTATTCGCACGCTCATCAAATCGGTAAAACCGAGTTTGATAGCCATTGATCCTTTAGCTAACTTTTTTGGTGGTGATGAATCCAACAATGCCGAGGTGAACGGGTTTCTTAAACGAGTCAACTGGCTAGTGGATGAAAAAAACCTTGGTTTTTCGCAGCCGCCAGCGGTTATTTTGGTTCACCATACGCGCAAAGGTGCTAAAGAATCGGATGGTTTTGAAGGTGCTAGGGGTGCCTCTAGCTTATCTGGGTGGATGGATACGGGCATGATGCTGAACCATCATGATGACGGGGTAAAACTAAGTTTTATGCTCAGAAACGGTAAATGGCCGCGAGACAGGATCATCCGGCTACGCGAGGACACTATGAAGTTTGCCGAGGTAAAGACCAAAGATGTGGATCTTTCTTGACACTTTGTTTCAAATCTGCAACGCTCGCAAGCGTTCGCGTGAGGCGCAGCCCAACGGAGCCAAGCGGGGGCGCATAAATCCGCAAGTTGTGTCTAATGTCCGCTAAATCCAGAAACAAGGGCGCTCGGGGCGAAAGAGAGCTACTCGCCCTACTGTCTGAGCGCTTCCCTGACTTACTTCTCCAACGAAACTATGACCAAGCTGCTTTCGGCGGCTCGGATCTACTTGGCCTTCCAGGCATAAGCCTGGAGGTCAAGCGTTATCAACGGGGAAACGTGCATCGGCAAGAGTGGTGGACGCAAGCGTGCCAGGTAGCGACTCAAGATCGGATACCCGTTTTAGCTTATAGGTTCGATAGGTCGGAGTGGCAGTCAGTACTGCCACTCCAATGGTGGGCAATGGAATCGGTGAACGATCTAAACATGATAGCGATTATGCCCCTGGATAACTTTTTGAATGAATACGAATTGAGGATGAACACGCATGGCTGCACAAAAACTGACTCGTGAAGGTTGCAAGAAACTTGACGCTATCGGCGAGGATTTCATTTTTGAGCGAGTGATGGCTGGCCGCACAATCAAGAGCATTCAAAAAGAGGTCGAGATTGGTAACCGGGTGTTCTACACCTGGCTACACGGCGGCCCAAAGGCCACCCGCGACCATAGCCGCTGGGATCGGTATAAAGAGGCCAGGCGTATCGCAGCCGATACGCTGGCCGAGGAATGCTTGGATATCGCCGATAGCACGGTTGATCCTGAGCAAGTCGGTATCTCAAAGCTAAAGATTCAAACTCGGCAATGGCTTGCAAGTGCTATGAATCCCGAAGCATTCGGTAACCAGCAAAGCACGCAAGTGAACGTCAACCTAGGGGATATGCACATACAAGCGCTGAAGGACGTGGTAAGCGCGTCACAAGACGCGCTACCACATGAAGGCGATTAGCTGCCTAGTGTGAAGGTGATGGTGTTTGGTTCTGGCCCTTCCCATGCCGCTTCAATGAAAAAGTGCCAATCGCCAGACTTGTTAAGAAAATCGGCTATAACTTCCTGCGAAGCGCGGATGTCGATATCGCCGTTGTTTACAGCTACCGTTTGAGTCGATCTATACCAACGCTCGTGTCCAGTAGGGTTTAGTTGCATGACGGTGTACTCGCCATCGGCCAGCGTTGTGCTGGCCGTTTCGTTACCGTCAAAGTCGTAAATGCTCCAAACAATTTGGCTTGGTCGATATTCGCTCATTGGCTCAGCTCCCGCCATTCTTTGTAGAGATCCTGCAAGCGCACAATGTCCCTATGAGACTTGTTGCGCTTGCTATGTAGCTGCTTAATCTCGCGCTTAACGCTGCGGTAGCGAAGGCGGATGCCTTCGCGTTGCAGATCGGCCATTGTGGTGCGTGCGGTGATGTTCATGAGTCACCCCTAATCGGCATAACTACAGCCCGCGCTTGCGGCAATCCGCTAAACGTCACGAGCATCGCGTTATTCTCAATGCCGCGAATGTTCATCGGCATAGATTTACGACCTTCGCCCTTTGCTAACAAAACGCCAGTTTTTCCGAGTAGCTCCAAGTATTTACCGTCGATATGGTTTGCATGGCTAAAGGTGTCGTTGTCGCTATGCTTGGGTATAACGCGCTCATAGTCTGGAAAAGGTTGCATCCGCACTTCTAGGTTTTGCACTACGCCAGGGGATGCGGTGCAAGTGGCTTGCACTACCCCGTAATGCGTGCCGCCAGGCTCGCTAACCGTGAGCGATACCATAGGATCTTGACCGCCTACACGCTTGGTTCCCGGCTTGAATGCTTCAACGGTTACGCCATGCTCGGGCAAGAAGTCGCCAAAGTCTTGGCCGTGTTCTATGCACAATAGAACATGGCCGTTGGTGGCGGTGAGGTGGTGAGCGCTTATGTTGATGCCGGTTATGTGGTAACGCACTTCCTTCGGATCTACAAAGAGCGTGAGCGCTTGCCAGTGATAGGCGCTGATCGTCAGCGTATGGGTTTTCGTTTGAGGTGTTACTGTCATGTTCATGCTGCTACCTCGCTTGCGAGGTGCTGCACTTCATCCCAGGTTATCCAATCCTCACTACCGTTTAACACACGGCTTGCCATCCGCTGGTATTCAAAGTCGTTATCGAGGTTTATGCGTGGCCGGATAAACTCCACTAGCTTGTCTAGAAAAGCATCGGTTGCTTTGTAGTCGTATTCAATAAACAGATATTTAGTCTGCGGTATATCGTCGCGCACGTTTGTGTATTCATACAAATCTTGCATCCCGTCGAATCTGCCGTATTCGTATTTACTAAACTCCGACTTAAGCTGGCCGAGCATTTGTGGCCCGATAATGTTTGCGATTTTCACGCGCACACTGTCGCCCATGCTGAAATTGTCTGATTTGACGCTGGCCTTGATTCCTTTGGCTCTCAGCGCCTTTCGTATCTCGGCTGCACATTTTGCTGCTTCTGTTTTCATAGTCACATTTCCTTTGGTTAAGTTGCCGTGCTGTCACACGGTTAGTGTCGGAACGACACAATGAAGCGCACCGCAGTGCGCTTTGTTGTGGCGTTACAAAGACTTTTTATCTTGGGTGTCGAATACCGCGCGGTGTCGTGCAGACCAGGGGCCGTCAAACAGCGCGTCAATTTCTGCGTTGGTCAAGGGGTAGCTGCGACCTAGGCGGTCGAACCTCTCACCATCTACATAGGTTGCTAGGCTCCCTGTTGGCCCCGTAGGATCACCGTTGAACCAAACCGAAAACCGCGAGACTCTGCCGGGTAGTCTGACTCCGTGAAAAACATGGGTTGCTTTACTCATACCATGCGCCCCAGCTGGAGTCGTTTGGATGGTCTGCGCGAATGTTCGCTTTAACGGTATCAACGAGGATATAAACGATTCGATAGGCTGGCGTAGCCCCCCATCGGTAGAGCTTGGAAAACCGAAAGCCTGTCACGCGCATGATGGGCGCAAGCCATAGAGCGTTGAATTGGCGGAATAGCCACCATAAGTGCGCTTTGTTCAGCGTACTCTCTACGCGCTCTAGCCTGCGGTTCAAAGGTGAGTGGTACTTCCTGAGATCGATGGCTACGTCATCATCAGATTCTAGTTCGTCTAACGCTGGTTCTTGCTTAGCGCTTGTAGCGTTGGCAACCCATATCACGCCAGAAAAGAAAACGGTTAACCAAACTCCCACAACGATGGCGTGAAATGTAGGACTGACCAGTCCGTGTGACTCAGCAACCGCCAGTGCGATGGCTGAGGGGATCGAAAGAATTAGTCCGTAGATAAGGGTGCGTAGTGTCTTGATTGGATCTTGCATGGCTACGCAGCTCCTAAACGCTGAGCTAGGTCAGACTGTTGTTCAATGATCACCTCAAAACCAAGACGCTTAGCGTTGTCTATGGTGTCCATGGTGAGGGTTCTTGTGCCAGCGATGTTGGCAAAGGTTTTAGCTGCTTCGCATACCGGGTACACCTTCTCGGTGCCGTATACGTTCTTGATGGTTATTACTATTGCTGGTTTGTGTTTCATTGGTTGGTTCCTTTGTTAGTTGCACTGTCATGCAATGAGGACATCTTATAGATGTGTTCCATGTGTTTCAAGTGTTTTACATAATTATTTTGCGTTTGTGGTGTTCGGTGATGGGTCAACTCACCGACATCAATAAGGGTAGCCAAGGGTGCGCGTGCGGGATTCTGGGACGCCCTGGGACGCCAAAACAGCCATAAATAGTGTCACGGTGTGATAGCGCTGTTACACAAAAGCGACAAAGCGTTATGAATCAATGGCTTAGCGTCATTACCTCAAGTGAGGGGCGGTCGGTATCGGTCGGGGATGGGGGGATCACTTAGCTCGGTCGTTGGGAGACAGCCCCCCGGCGATTCTGACCGAGGGTGCATGGTCATGACCAAACCCACACCTCTCGAAAAAATTTTTTTATTTTTTCTGTTTCAATCTGTAAACGTGTAGGGTATGGTCGGTGACAAGAAAGTGACAGCTTTCTTGCCACCTAGCCCTGGGAAGCAAAGGAGACATCCCATGACCTACCGAGATTCTAGCCGATGACTGTCTATGGATATATGCGCGTGTCCACAGCGCGACAGTCAGAAAACAACTCACCCGAAGTACAACGTCGTCAGATCACAGCACGCTGCCTACAGGATCGTTTAAGACCGTCTAAGTACCTTGAAGACCTTGGCACCTCTGGCGTAAAGCCCTTCTGGGAGCGTCCCTCTGTGCAGGGCTTAGCGTTCAAAGAGGGTGATGTGATCGTTACCCCTAAGCTCGACCGCCTTGGCCGCGATATGCTTGATTTACTCACCATCGTTAAAGACTTCCGCGAGTCTGGCGTGCGGCTCATAACGTGCGACTGGGGCGAGATCACTGACGATTCATTCCAGAGCGAGATGTTCTTAACGCTTGGCGGTCTGTTCGCTTCGATGGAGCGGCGCAAGATCCGCGAGCGCACTATGGAAGGCAAACACCACCAGGCTCAAAGCGGCATATTTATCGGTGGGAACGTGCCTTGGGGGTGTTACGTCGAGACAAACGAGCACGGCATAAAGCACGTTTATGAGCACCCAAAGCGCCAAGAGATGATAGAGCGCATCCAGCTCTTGCATAACGAGGGGGTGCCGTATCGCAAGGTATCTGAACAGATCGGTAAAGAATTCACGAATGTGGATGACACGCCAATGCGTGTCAGCCACACCCAGGTGCAACGAATCGTAAGGGGCGAGAAGTCGTCGTATAGGTTACGCCGTGTCCGATAACATCGTTGAGAACCCGTTTGTTGAGTTTGTTAAGACGTATCGCAACAACCCGGTAGGGTTTGTGAAGCACGTTTTGAAGGTCGAGCCAGACCCTTGGCAAGCTGAAGTGTTGAATGCTCTAGCCGAGGGTGAGCGCAAGCTATCGGTAAGATCCGGTCATGGTGTTGGCAAGACTGCGATGGCATCGTGGTCGATGATTTGGTTTCTGATGACTCGTTATCCAGTCAAGGTGGTGTGCACATCCCCTACTTCGTCACAGCTAATGGATGGTCTCTTTGCCGAGGTAAAGCTGTGGTTGCGTGAACTTCCAGAGATTCTGGTGAATCTCTTGGAAGTGAAGTCTGACCGCATCATGTTGAAGGCTTCCCCGACTGAGGCGTTTATAAGCGCTAGATTCGCACGCTCCGAGCAACCCGAAGCGTTGGCGGGTATTCACAGCCAGAATGTCCTCATCCTAGTGGATGAGGCCAGTGGCGTACCTGAGCAAGTGTTTGAAGCTGGTTATGGCTCCATGACCGCTGAAAACTCTCATGTGTTGTTGATCGGCAACCCTACTCGCACGAGTGGCTTGTTTTTTGATACGCACCATAAGCTCGCAAGCCAGTGGTGGCGGCGTAAGGTTTCTTGCGTTGATAGCCCCAGGGTTACCCCTGAGTACATTGAGGAAATGCGCTATCGCTACAGCCCTGAGAGCACAGAGTATCGCATCAGGGTGCTGGGTGAGTTTCCAGAGGCTGACGACAACACTGTGATCCCGTTGCACTTGGTTGAATCGGCAATAGAGCGTGACGTTGAGATTGACGAGGACGCGCCGCTGATATGCGGCGTGGACGTAGCGCGATTTGGCGATAACTACTCGGTGTTGTGTAAGCGTAAGGGCCGAGTGGTTGTAGGGTTTAGACGATGGCGTGGTTTAGATCTTATGCAGCTCACAGGTGCGCTTATGAGTGAGTTTGAGGCGTTGGGTGGTCGTGACGCACCACAGGAGATATTGGTCGATAGTGTTGGTGTGGGTGGTGGCCTGGTGGATCGTTTACAGGAGTTAGGCTTGCCGGTGGTCGGTATAAACAGTGCTGAGTCACCCAGCATGGGTGCGACCTATCTGAATCTAAGGGCTGAGTTATGGTTCAAGATCAAGTCGTGGTTAGAGTCTCGTGAGGTCAGTCTGCCGAATGAAGACAGCCTTATCGCGGAGCTAGTGGCTCCGCGATACCAGTTTACGTCTACGGGCAAGATGAAGTTAGAGAGTAAAGACGATTTGAAGAAGCGTGGCGTGGCGTCGCCAGACATGGCAGACGCCCTCGCCCTCACCTTTGCGAGTGAAGGTGTGATCGGTCTCAAGGGACGGCAACCGTCAAACTGGGGCGCACCGCTCAAGCGTAATATCAGGGGGATCGTATGACTAAGAGTGATGGCACCACCGCGAGTTATTACGAGCTGCCAAAGGATGCAAAAGAGCTACAGGATTTAATCTCGCATAAGAATATGAACGCACAAATCGGTGAGATCTTTAGGTCGTGTTATCGGATGGGTGAAGCATCGCATTCTGATGAATTACGTGATGCTCGCAAGATTGCGTTCTATGCGGCGGCTGAGATTAAGAGGTTGTTGGCGTTGCGTCCAGATAAGCGGTAAGCGTGAATTAGTTAAACGGCTTCCCATTTAAGTTTTTGTTGAAGCGGGTGCGTATCTACTCTTGGTCTGCTGGGCGTGTTCCATCCTCTCCCTGCGGTTTTAGTCTTCCCAACGCAATGCCAACCAGCGCCACGTAAACTTGCACCACCCTCAGATTCAAGGGTGTATGTTATCAAGTTTGTGTATCCCATTGCCTTGGCGGCACGCCATGCGGCCGAGTAGAGCATTGAGCAAGCGTTGCGTGTCCCGTCCGTACAACAACGATTGACTTCAAGAGTCCATCCGTCGTCAATGACTCTTGATACGGGTCTGCCGATTATTGCTACCCCATGAACCTTGTCGCCTTGTGAAACGGCTACGCAAAATTTCGCGCCTGGTACTCGCTTGTGATGACGATGATGCTGCTCCACAAATGCGTTTGCTTCATCAAGATTGATTGGCGTGATTTTTAACATGATTGTAAAGGTGCGAAAGCGGTAAAACCTATTAGGGGTTTTACCGCCCGTTTGAAATATAGCACAGTGTTTCACATGAAACACACTCTATACCCCATCAAAGACTCATAAAACCCTTAGAACCCATCTAACAAAACAGTCGTTTGTTTAGATTTTGACACGGTGGTGAAATTCTGCGGCATAGTAACTGGGGTTATCTATGCCTGGCACTAAGTACCACAGCGTCAGAGGTCGCCGTAAGGCGGCACAGCGCGTAGCTGACGTTTTAGAGCGTCAAGCCAAAGAAAAGAAGTCGAAAAAGAATGGCTGAGATCGTTTCAGACGAACTAATGCTGAATGATCGGCTGTCTGATGAAGATGTCCAAGGCATCCTCACCACCGAGCTAAACGACGCCATCGACTTTATAGATAACACCATCTCACCAGCACGCGCTGAGTCCGAGAAGATGTATCTGGGCGATCCCCTCGGTAATGAGGAAGAAGGCCGCTCCCAAGTCATATCAATGGATGTGCGCGACACGATAGAGGGGATGCTGCCCTCTTTGATGCGTGTTTTCTTTGCGGGTGAACACACTGTTGAGTTTGCCCCTCAATCGGCAGAAGACGTAGAGACTGCCAAGCAAGCGACTGACTATGTGAACTTCGTTATGAACCGCGATAACAATGGTTATGCGGTTCTGCTTGATGCGTTCAAAGACTCGTTAATGAAGAAGGCGGGTTTCGTTAAATTTTATTGGGACGAATCCGAAGAAGCTGTCGGCTATGAGTTTGATGGCTACAGCGAACAAGAGCTTGCGGTACTCAACGCAGATCCAATGGTTGAGATCAATCAGATCGAAACCATTACCGAGGTTAGAGAAGACGGCACCGAATTCACGCTAGGCTTCTCTGGCTCATACACACGTATTACCAAGGGCGGCAAGATTCGTATTGAATCTGTGCCGCCCGAAGAATTTTTGATCTCGCGTAACGCGAGGACACTGGAAGATGCTGACTTAGTGGCGCACAGACGCTACATGACAGTATCTGAGCTTGTGGCTATGGGCTATGACGCTGAGTTTGTCTCTCAGTTTGTCACCTATGACGATGACTTCCAGTTTAACCCCGAAGCTAACGTGCGTAACCCAACGCTGGGTGATTACGACGCTAACACTGACCCGTCTATGCAGCGTGCGCTCTACATTGAGTCTTACGTGTACATGGATGTGGATGGTGACTCGCGTGCAGAGTTAAGGAAGGTCTGCACCCTTGGCGAGAGCTTTGAAGTGGTTATGAACGTGCCAACGGATCATCGCCCCTTTGCAGTGTTTCACTGTTCTAAGGAGCCGCATACTTTTTTTGGTCTGTCGGTAGCTGATGTAACTGAAGACCTACAGCGCGTTAAGTCTAGTATTCTGCGCTCTAGCCTAGATTCACT
>VTLG01003302.1_pt1 | contig 10554 bp, 13 predicted proteins | sample 4694571 | NCBI WGS metagenome assembly VTLG01 (sample SAMN12604809, study PRJNA352737) | marine metagenome | biome: ENVO:00000447; feature: ENVO:00000209|ENVO:00000569|ENVO:01000036; material: ENVO:00002151; isolation source: viral sequences binned using virsorter ... | reverse complement strand
AATGATGGTGACAAACAGTGATAACAGAACAGCCGTGGTTTTCCCACAGGAACCCACCAAGAATGGTGATCAGGAGCATGTCATGATGTCGAAGGTTGAAGCTGATAAGTTGGCTCTTGGGATCAAGCATGGTTGGGAATTGTCAAGTAAGGCTCCGGCCCTATTGGCTATGTTGAAGAAATGTGTCAACTTTTATTTTGAAGGTGAGACAGACTTTCAGGATGATGTTTATGCATTGATTGAGGAAGCAGAGGGTGGAACATGGAATGGATATGAAAAGCTTCCATCACAAGATGTGAGGGTTGGAATGGAAATCAGGACGGCCTTTGGATGGGTGAAGGTCTTGCATGTATCAAGGATTGTTGCAAGAGACAAAGAAGCCCCTTATTATCTATTTCAACACAAAGAGTCTGCCCCCTCTATCAAGCATGAAAAAAATGACTTGGTAAGTGTCAAAAAGGGATGGGTGACTTTCCTTCCGGCAATGGATGAAGGGAGGACAGCATGAACACCTTCAATGGAATTGATCTATTGTTGATCATCAGCATTGTTGTTTTGATCCTGAAGGCTTTGGACCTGAGGAAGCAGGTGGAAATCCTTTTGACTAACCTTAAAACCAGTCACCGGGAAATGAATGACCTGAGAGTGAGATATGATAAACTCAAGCAGATGGCAACCTGTCCAAATGAGAACTGTAATAAGTTGGACTGCCATGGACAATGCCTTTGAATAGATAACCACAAAACAGAGAAGCCCCGGAAGGGGCTTTTTTGTTTATGGACAGTGAATGGTTTTTGTTTTTAAGCTTAGGTGTTAGTTATCTACTTTACATAGATGAGTGAGCAATCACTCCTTCCACTTGAAGCCCTTGGTCTTATCTTGCCGGGGGCTTCTTCGCTTTTATAGTATTTATATAATATCTATATAATATTTATATAATAACCCTTTATAAAGTGTTTAAACAGATTCTGAAAGGGGTACTGTAAAATAGTTACCAAACTTTTCTTTCAAATGTGGGTATAATTAAACAGGCTTATGGACAGCCTGACACTACCAAATAGTAATTTAAAGGCAATTAAGGCTTGGGGTAGAAAAACAAATCCATAGGATCAATAGGATGCATCCTCATTGTTTCAAACAATTATGGGATCAAATGGGAAATGCCGTGGGAAAAGTATAAAAAGACCAAAAAAGCCAAAAAGGGCAAAAAACAGGCTTCAAAAAGGGGCCGTAGAAGCCGAAAGGGCAAGGCAGGCAGGGATAGGTATGGCTCAAAATGAGTGATCCTGCTAAACACGCAGGGAACAGGAATGGTGATGGAACCTTTAAGAAAGGTCAATCAGGTAATCCCAAGGGCAGGCCAAGGAAGGGTCTTGCCATTGCTGACATACTGAATGAACTGGGGGACAAAGAAATCAGTGAGGACCAAACACAAAGAGAAGCTGTCCTTGCAAGAGTTTATGATCAGGCCATGGATGGTGACTTGAATGCTACAAAATTTATTGCAGATAGAACTGAGGGGACCAGTGTTCAAAGGATGGCTGTGACCACCAATGAGCCAATTCAAGTGATGAGAATAGTGGAGCCAAAAGAATGAATCAGAAGTTTGGAAATTTATATGCGAGGGTTTTAGTCGTATTTGGAATATGGACGGCCTTTGCATTTGTGTATAGGATAGGATGGTAATGAAAAAGAGATTTGATATTCAGGGAGCAATATGGGCCGGGATGGGGACACTCATCATTGGTTTGACTGGATGGCTAATGACAACAACCTTGGGAGTGGACAAGGATCAGGATGTGATGGAAGTCAGGCTTGGCCATGCTGAAGAAAATTATGATAGGCTGAGATTGGATTCACCTGCACACTCTATGGACACATGTCCAGTTTGCATGCACATGAAACTTGGGTATAAGTAAGGTGTTTAAACAGGGTACGAGTGGAAATAAAACTGGATGACATCAGATGGTCCATTTTAAATCACCCATCCAAGATAAAAGTCTTATGCACTGGGAGAAGATGGGGGAAGTCAGTTTTGTCAGCAGTGTTTCTACTCCACCAACCTTTTGCATCAGGGGAGCGAAGGGTCTATATAAGCCCATATTATCGGCAGTCCAAATTGATTATGTTTCCCTTGATGAAGGAATTGATGTTGTCATTTGGGGAAGTAAAGATTAATGAAACAGAACTATCATTTAGATTTGCAAATGGGGCTGAATTGGCACTCAAGGGTGCTGATAATCCTGACAGCCTCAGGGGAATTAGTTTAGGACACAATGGAAGCAATGGAGTTGTAATTGATGAAATGGCATATTGTAAACAGGGTTTCTTTGAGGAAATAGTCATGCCAATGCTATTAGATCACAATGCCAAAGCTCTGCTATGCTCCACCCCCTCAGGATATAATCATTTCTATAATTACTTCCTCAATGGTCAGCAGGGTGGCAAAGCCAATTGGAAGTCATGGCAGTTTAAAACAGTTGAACATGGAATGATCCCAAAGGAAGCTGTCCTTGAAGCAAAGAAAAATATGACCAAGGACCAGTATCAGCAGGAATTGGAGGGGGACTTTCTCACTACTGGAAACAAGGCTGTGTGGAACTTTGACAGAAACATTCACCTGAAGGAAATCATTGACATGCCACCCACTTTGTTTTGGGGACAAGATTTCAATATTTCGACCATGGCCAGTGTACTCATGGGAGTTTATACAGATGGAACTTTGGTGGCCATTGATGAGATTGCTTTGACTAATTCAAACACTGAGGAAATGGCAAGGGCAATGAAAAGGAAATATCCAAGTGTCACAACCACTTTCCCTGATCCTGCCGGGAAAGCAAGAAGCACAACGGCAAAGAACAACAGAAGTGATCATGCAATTTTAAGGGAATATGGATTTAATGTAAGGGCCAAGACAAAGGCCCCACTTCAAAAGGAAAGGCTGTATTCTTTGAATCGGCTTTTAATGGACTCTGAGGGGCAGATCAAGATGACAGTATCACCTAAATGTGTCAACCTGATCCGGGATTATGAATTGGTTCAAAGGGATAAGAATGGAAACATTGATAAGACAGACATCTCATTGTCGCACTTCCTTGATGCTTCCTCATATTACATTGACTTGGTCCACCCGGCCTACAAGAGAACACACACCACCTTGGAGTTTTAAATGATTATCCCTGACCTTTCAAAAGAAACAATTGTATCATCCATCAAAAAGGAACTGGACAGGATTGAAACTGAAAGATGGCAAGAGATTGAAATGTTTCTTGATTATTATGAGAACACAGAAACAGAGAAATACATTGCACCCTATTTTGATTCAGGGACACTCAAAAGCATTCCATTGTTCACACAGTCCATTGTCAGAAGATTCGCTCAGGCAAGATCATTAGTTTACGGCAAGGGCGAGCCGGAAAGACATGTGGATGAAAGATATTCAGATTATACAAAACAACTAAATCAGAAATGCAGACAGCTTGAGGAGCTTACTTTTCTACTCGGAAACATGTGCATGAAGACCCACTACAATCAGGACAAGCAACAGCTAAGGTGGGACCTGATTCCATTTTACCACTGCTTTTGGGTAAATGGGGAATCAGAGCCGTCAGCTATTTTGTACCCCATTCAGATGCATGGGTACAACAGACTGGAGAATGAACTATATGCCTTTTGGAGCAAGGAGCAGGATGGCCAACAGGGCTTTCATTTCTTGGTTGATACAAGGGGAAACATCCATCATGTAAATGATCAGGACCTGAATCCCTATTCCCAACTCCCATTCACTATGACCCGGAGGAGTCCAAGGGTCCGGGATTATTTCTCAGGGAATGCAAAGGATGTGGTGGAGTGTTCAAAGCATTTGGACTTGGCCATGACTGAGTTGGCTTTGGCTGTACGGATGGGGGCAACAGGTGGTGTCAAATGGATCAGTGGATTGGATGTAAACCCCGGTGAACCCATAACTATCGGAATTGACAAAGTGCTTTGCTTGCCCTCTGACACGACTTTTAATATGTCACAGCCGAGTGGTGGCCTAAAAGAAATCATTGACACAACAAAATTTTTCATTGAATCAGTCGCATCCAACAATCATTTAAACATCAGGTTTGCTGATGTGGGTGGGAACCCAGTCTCAGGTGAAGCCCTCAAGATCATGAACATTGAAAACATTGAACAAAGAGAAGCCAGTGTTGAAGATATTTGGAGACAGTTTGAGACTGAAAGATATGAAGTGGACAGGATTGTTTTGGAAAAGGATGCAGGTGTGAAGCTATCAGAAGACATCTATGTGGACTACCCGGAAATTGACTTTCCAGTAGATACAATGACAGAGCTTCAAATACTTGAGAAAAAGAAACAGCTTGGGATAATTACACAGAAAGAATTATTGCTCCATTTTAATCCCGATATGGACCCGACTGAATTGAATGAGAAACTGGGAGAACTAAAGGCTGAGAAGCAGGAGGAGTCAGATATGGCCACACCACCTGAACAAAAAGGAAGCCTTGTTGAAAGGCTTATAAATGCCTAATGCCAATAACAAAAGACTTTTTTGATGAGTTTTATGATGACATTGACAAAATGGGAATCAGGTTGTTTGATAACATCCAAAAGATGGGTGAAGCAATTGAAGGCTTCAGTGAAACTCAATTGGTCCGGCTTGCAAGGGAATTGGATTTCTTCAATGAACTTCAGGAAATGGGATTCAACACCTCATTTGAAAAGCTCATGCAAGGTTATGATGCAGAAGCTGAAGGGATTCTCAAAGATATGCAAAAGGTGGTCCAAGCAAGAACAGCCGGGACCGGGGCAGAGATTCTACTTTCCACAGCCAACACTGAAAGGATTGCAAACCAATTGGAAATCCTCAGGGATTTGGATGGTGAAGTGATGCTTGGACAATTCAAAGTTGAAACAGCAAAGCTCAAGACAGAATTGATGAGGGGTATAATTGCCGGAGAACCTGCCGGGGTAGTTGGCAAAAGACTGAGTGCTGAATGGGTGAATGCTGATGGGGTCCCAACCTTGATTGGAGAAAGAGCAAGAATGATTGCAAGGGATTCCTTTGGGCAGTTCTCACAGACAGCCACTTTCAATGTGTTTAAACAGTCTCCAAATCAGCTTTTCAGATACCTTGGAAGCAAGGACAAAAAGAACAGGCCATCATGCAGGTACTTCATAGACAATCAGAAAAACAAAAAGGGTTGGACCCGGAAAGAGATTGAAGACACGGCCAAGGCCATGGGGCAAGGCAAACTCCCATTGCCAGTTTATAACAACAAAAGGAAAGTGTTTGTGGCCAAATATCAAAAAGCAGAATTTACATTGGACAGAAAAGGAGGGCCAAATTGCCGTCATGAGTTTCGCCCAATGGGATCAAGAAAGCCAAAAGACTGATGGCAAAGCAAAGAGCATCAGACATTCCAATTTTTTCCAACCAGTACATGGAGGAGCTTGGGGAGGTTATGGCAGGCCGGATTGTCCATGATGCAGACCGGGGAGTTTTTCAGAACAACACAAAGTCACATAAATATAAGTCAGCAGAATACAAGGCCCGGAAAAAATCAGGGACTGCTGTCAGTGGATCAACAAGTGCAGACACGCACACAAGTTTTGTCAACATGAGGTTGACAGGGGACACTCTCAAAAGGATTGGAGCAGTGGCCACAAGCAAGGGCTTCACCATCACATTTGACAATGGTGAAATCATCACTGGTAATGCAAAAAGAGGTTATGACCTCTATGGATTATCAAATAAGAATTTGAGCTTCCTTGCAACAAACCTTGAAACTGAGATTGAAAGAAAGATCAGAAAGTATGAAGCTGATGATCTTGACATCAAACTTGGAAAATAAATAAAAACAAGGAGAACATCATGTCAGAAGATGTAAAAATGGACCAAGGCAGTGAGGAAACTGCCGTAGAACAAACCTCACAAGAACCCACCTCACAAGGTGTCAAAAGTGTAAGTGATTCAATACCTTACGCAAGATTCAGTGAAGTCAATTCACGGAGGAAAGAAGCAGAAGCCGAGTTGGAAAAATACAAGGCCAAAGCAGAAGCCAAAAGAAAGTCCCAACTTGAAAAGCAGGGGGAGTACAAATCTCTGCTTCAGGAAACTGAAAAAGAGTTGGAGCAAGTCAAAGAGAAAGCTTCAGCATGGGAATCCTATGAATCACAAAAAAGAGAACAGCTTATGAAAGCTGTTGATTTTAATGAACGGCAACAAAAGATTGCTTCCAAGCTCGACTTGGTTGAATTGGAATCCTATGTTGCTGACTTAACAGAACAAACTTCAAATGTAGTTGTGACTGACCACTCAGTCCCCTCCACTGGTATGTCAAACTTGACTGGTAATCCATTCAAGAAAATGAACAGTGATGAAGTCTCAGAAAACTGGGACCAAATCATGTCAAAGTACACGGCCAAAGGGATCAAGGGTCAGGGATAACTATATAAGAGGAAAGGAAAAGTGTCTTAATGGCGAATACTACAATTTCCACCTCAACTCAAAATAAGAGGGCCATGCTCGCAGATGCAGTTTTGGCTTCTATGGAGAGACAGATGGTGTGGGAAAATACAGTTGACACTTCTTTTAGTTCATTGGTATCAGGTGGTGGGGGCCAAGTCCTCACTATTCCAAAGCACACCACTCCCTCAGCAGGTTCTAAATCTGCCGGGTCTGATGTGACTTACAGTGCTGACACCCATGGTGCAATCACCCTCACAGTTGATCAACACAAATATGTTGCTAAACAGATAGAATCAAGCGCACAGGTATTTAATGAAATGCCGTCTGCATAAGTGATTATGCTTACTATTATTGGAGTATTAACCGGGAAACCTAAATGCGAAAGCACAAGGCAATCCGAACCAAAGGCTGTACTAAGTGCAGTCAGGGGCAGAGCATAGGTGCTGAAAAGATATAATGCACCCACGAGACTCCGACAACTCAAGAGAGTTGAAAAGATATGCCGATACTCAGACGAAAGTTTGAGATGTGGGATAAAAAACCCACAATTAAGCATGTCAGTATCTCCTGCAATATCAGCAGTTAGAGAGATTGACATGTCAACATTTGATGGACGCAACCTTCTATGTTCAATGCTGAAGTTCAACAATTCGGATATGCTTTAAGTAAAGCTATTGATGATTATATTGAATCAGTTATTGAAGGTGATACCGGGTCAATCAGTGATCTTGGTGCAGATGATACTTTCACCAGTGCATTAGTGCGTACCGGGATGGCCAACTTGTTGGCTTCGGATGTGCCTTTTGACGGCCAAGTTTACCTCACAGTAAACTCAGCCAGTTATGCTTCACTTTTTGCTATATCTGATTTTTTAGATGCAAGCAAATATGGTGATGGCCGGGCAATGCAAACTGGAAAAATTGGAATGCTTTATGGTGTTCAAGTTTTCAGTAGCAATTCCGTGAGTGGTACAGCAGACGCAGATGAAGCGGGCTATCTTTACCATAAAAGTTGCGTGATTCATGCGAGACAGCAAGACATCAAAGTCGAAAAAGATTTTAGTGTCACAGCCCTTGCAGATCAAGTCGTAGCTCACACAATTTATGGTGCAGTTTTGGCTTTTGGTGACCGGGTCTATGAATACCACAATGTCTAAATTGAAGTCTTAATTGATTTTCAGTTTTGAAAGAAGTGAGGTTGGGGGCTGTTTAAACAGGTTATACTGTCAGCCCCTGACTTACTAATTATGGCAATATTTGATTGGAAATGTGACTGTGGCCATGTGTGGGAGGAGATCACCTTACCGGGTGAAACCTTTCCAACTGAATGTCCACAATGCGAAGATGATCACATCACCAAATGCATGGGGGTCCCAATGGTCCAATTTGTTGGAAATGGGTTTCCCACTTGGGATGGAAAAGTGAAAAACTCAATTGATGATATGTTGAAACAACACAAGAAAAAATCATATTTGAAAACAAATGATGGAAAGACAACTGCTTATGATGGCAGTGATAAAAAAAGAATTAAAAATGCCTTGGGGAAAAGGATTTGAGATGTCCCCAAGTTTAACAATATTAAGAGATAGGAGATAATCCATGGCAAGTCAACCAGACCTGACTAACATAGCAATAAGTTCAGGATATGCAACCCTGATCCACACTCAGGAAAGTGGTGGTGTCAGTGGAACAGCAACAAATTTATATGATGGTGACGGAACACTGATCCCAATGTCAGTTTCCACAAGTGTGGTTTCAATCATAGATGGAGCTTATGACTTTGATGTGGCTTCACATGATGGTTCAAATGGATTGAAACTGGGTGGAACATTAGTGACCTCAAGTGCAACAGAACTGAATTATTTAGATGTTTCAAGCATAGGGACGGCACAAGCTTCAAAGGCATTAATTTTAGATAGCAGTGCAGATATAAGTGGGATCAGAAACCTAACAGCAACGGGAACAATAACTGCAAGCAATTTTACTGGTACTGGAAACACACAAATAGGTGATGCTGTTGCTGATACAGTAGCAATGAATGCTACAATTACAACCAATTTGGTTTTTGAAGGTTCAACTGCAAATGCTTATGAAACAACCTTATCAATAACAGACCCAACTGCGGATAGAACTTGGACAATCCCTGATGCAACAGACACATCAGTTGGTAGGGCCACCACGGACACCTTAACAAATAAAACTTTGACAGCCCCGGATATAAACACACCTGACATTGATGGTGGGACAGTAGATGCAATAACAACCTTGACTGTTGCAAACAATGTGGACATTGGTGCTTATGATTTGAGAGCCGGAACACTAACTGCTGACGGATTAACAAGTGGCCGGGTGGTATTTGCCGGGACAAATGGTGTTCTATCTGATGACAGTGATTTGTCTTTCAGTGGTGCAACATTATCTGCAACAAATGTGACTTCATCAGGGACCATTCAGGCAGAACAACTCACAACAACAGATGACCTGACTGTTTCAGGACTTGCAACTGTTGGAGAAACTCTTGCCGTGACTGGGGTTGCAACCTTCACAGCACAATCACTCCACAATGGTGGAATGAGTACAGGTGCAATGGTCATAAATGATGGGACAATTACTGACACATCCGGGGCCATAACATTTGGAAATGAGAATCTGACAACCACTGGATCAGTAACTGCTGAAAGTTTTGTGACTGGGACCCTTACTGTTGATGACGGCTCAATCACAGATTCTGATGGAGCAATCTCTTTTGGTGATGATAATTTGACAACTTCCGGGACACTTGCATCCGGGACCCAAACTGTCACAGGCAATGTGACTGCTTCGGGTACAGTGCAAGCCGAGCAGTTGACCACAACTGATGACTTGACAGTCTCAGGCTTGGCAACCATAGGTGAAACTCTTGGAGTCACAGGTGTGGCTACATTCACGGCTCAGTCAGTACACAATGGAGGACTCAGCACTGGGGCCTTAGTGATGAATGATGGAAGCATCACAGACACAAGTGGTGCAATATCTTTTGGAAATGAAAATCTTTCAACTTCGGGGACCTTAGGGGCCGGAGCCACAACAGTCACAAGTCTCACAGTCACAGATGGAAACATCACCAATGTTGGTGATTTAAACACGGATTCAATCAGTGTTGATGATGCTTCTGTTGGCCTTGACATTGTATTTGGTGGGGTGACTACAAAAAACACAATCACACTCACGGACAATTTAGCAGATGCATTGAATGTCACTGAGTCCACCAACTCCTACTTGAAATTTGTCACCTCAAACTCAGGTGAAAAAATAACCCTTGGCAAAAAGCTTGAAGCCGGGTCAGTAGAAATTGAAGGATCAGCCTTTGACATTGATGGTGGAAACATTGATGGTGTCACCATGGCAACTTCTGACATCACTGTTGGATCAGGAAAAACATTGGATGTCTCAGCCGGACCTTAACACTTGCAAACAATCAGATTTCAGGTGATGAGGTTGAAGGTGGAACAATAAATGCAGTGACCATCACAGGATTGACAACAGCAGGGATCACAGCTTCAGCAAATATTGACATTGGTTCTTATACTTTAAGAGCAAGCAATATCTTGGCAGATTCAATGACTTCAGGCCGGGTTGCATTTTATGGAACTGATGGAGTCTTGGCAGATGACAGTGATATGACCTTTGCCGGGTCCACTTTAACAGTCACAGATTTGGTTGTTGGGGGAACACTTACCACAGCAGGAGCCGTGGAAATATCTTCAACCACTTTGAATGTTCAGGACCCATTGATCCTGTTGAACAAATATGACTCACAGCCCACAAACAATGCATTTGATGCAGGAGTGTTGATCAAAAGAGGGTCAGGTGATTCAGGTCCTGCAAATGTGGCCATGATTTGGGATGAGTCTGCAAATCAATTTGCTTTTATAGATACAACAGAAGCAGGAGACACAGCCGGAAACATTGCAGTCACAGACTATGAAAATTTAAGGGTGGGAGCTTTGACAGCAGATGATGCTTCAACATTCACATCCACAATATCCACTGCAACAGGTTCAACAATTGGAAACCTGACTTTGGCAAATGGCTCAATCA
>VTLG01012067.1_pt1 | contig 10555 bp, 14 predicted proteins | sample 4694571 | NCBI WGS metagenome assembly VTLG01 (sample SAMN12604809, study PRJNA352737) | marine metagenome | biome: ENVO:00000447; feature: ENVO:00000209|ENVO:00000569|ENVO:01000036; material: ENVO:00002151; isolation source: viral sequences binned using virsorter ... | reverse complement strand
AGAGAACTTAGATCAGATGAAAAAACAATTAATGGCGATCTTTTATTTATGTCTATTGGATCTCCTGGTTTAAATCATGTAGCTATTTTCTTAGATGGAGATGTTTTACATCATTTAACCGATAGACTATCTTGTAGAGAGGCTTATTCTCAATGGCTACTAAAATGCACAGGAGGGAGGTATCGCTATGTTGCGTAAAGTAAAACTATATGGAGAACTCGCTAAATTTGTAGGTCATAAAGAGTTTGAAGTGAAAGTAGACAGTATCGGTAAAGCAGTAAGTTTTTTAATAAATAATTTCCCTGGAATCGAGAAGTATATGTCTCCAAAGTACTATCAGGTAAAAGTAGGCAACTACGAAATAGGTGAAGATGAATTACATTACCCTATTGGGCAAAAAGAAGATATACATTTTATTCCAGTTATCAGTGGTGCTGGAAGAGGATTGGGTAAAACTCTATTAGGAGTAGCTTTGATTGGTATAGCGATAGCAGCACCAGGAGCAGGGTTTTTAGCTCAAGGTAGCCTTGGTTTTGGATCTACAGCAGTAGGAGCAGCAGCAACTAAATTTAGTCTTGCTGCAACACTTGGAAATATTGGAATAGGTTTAACTTTGATGGGTGTATCTGAAATGCTCACTCCTTTACCTCAAAAAAGAGACTTTAATAGTGAGGAAGATCCAAGACTGTCTTACAATTTTTCTGGAACGCAGAACACATCACGGGCTGGAACTCCCGTTCCAATCTGTTACGGAGAAATAATAACTGGATCGGTGGTCATTAGTGGTTCAATCGACACTCAACAGGTACAAGCATGACAAAACCTAAAGTTATACAAGGTTCTGGAGGTAGAAGAAGTCCTCCAACTCCTCCCCAACCAACTAGAACACCCGACAATTTACACAGTAGACAGTTTTCTACTATTCTCGATTTAATTTCTGAAGGAGAAATTGAAGGATTTGCCAGTGCTTCAAAAGAGGGAAGAACACAGGGAACTACTGCGTATAACAATGCTGCCTTAAAAGATGTATTTCTAAACGATACTCCTGTTTTAAAAGCATCGGCTGACTCAACTAACCCAAGTACAACTGATTTTAATTTTCAAGACGTAAGTTTTACTCCTAGATTTGGTACTGCCAACCAGACAAAAATTCCAGGTGTTGAGAGTAGTTCTTCTGTTACATCAGTAGGAGTAATTGTTACTGCCTCTACACCAGTTACAAGACAGATAACAAATTCAAATGTAGACGCAGTAAACGTAACAGTAACTTTTCCTCAACTCCAAAGAGCCACCGATAAGGGAGATTTACTTGGATCGTCTGTGTCTCTGAAAATTTCAGTTCAGTATAATTCTGGTGGTTTTACAGATGTCATTAGTGACACAGTTACAGGTAGAACTGCTGATGCGTACCAAAGAGATTACAGAGTAAATCTTACGGGTGCATTTCCAGTAGATATAAGAGTTAGCCGAGTTACGGCAGATAGCACAAGTTCAAGCCTTATTGATTCATTTTTATGGACAAGTTTTGGCGAAATAATTGATGATGCCAGTACTTATGCCAATAGTGCTTATGCTTCTGTTCGCTTGGACTCCATGCTGTTTCAATCAATACCAAGTAGAAAATATCGTGTCAGAGGAATAAAAGTAAGGATTCCTGGTGCTGGTGCAAATAGTTCTGGTACTCCAAGTGTGGACAGTGCAACAGGCAGGATAGTGTACCCAGACGGATACATTTTTAATGGAGTAATGGGTGCTGCTCAATGGTGCTCGTGCCCAAGCATGGTGCTACTGGACTTACTTTTGGACACACGCTATGGATTTGGTAATCACATAACAGAAAGTTCTCTTGATCTTTTTTCTTTTGTAAATGCAAGTAAATTTGCAAATACATTGGTATCAGATGGATTAGGAGGACAGGAAGCCAGATTCAGTTGTAATGTAAATATTCAGAATCTTCAGGAAGCATTTACTTTGATAAATGAACTCGCTGGAGTAATGCGATGTATGCCCATCTGGTCTGCTGGATCGGTAACAATCACACAGGACAAACCAACAGATGCCAGTTATCTATTCAACTTATCTAACGTAGGCGAAGGTGGATTCAGTTACTCAGGCAGTAGCTTAAAAACAAGACATAGTGTAGTGTCTGTTTCTTACTTCAACATGGATAGTAAAGAAGTAGATTTTGAGGTTTATGAAGATGCTGATTTGATTTCCAAGATAGGGGTAGTTATTAAGCAAGTAAAAGCATTTGCGTGTACCAGCCGAGGGCAAGCTAGAAGATTGGCAAAGGCAATCGTTTTCTCGGAAAATAATGAGTCTGAGGTCTGCACTTTTACAACATCAATAGATTCTGGAGTGGTGGTTAGACCTGGAGCAGTTATCGAAATAGCAGATCCCGTAAGATCAGGAGTTCGCAGAGGTGGAAGAGTTAGTTCTGCCACAAGTACCCAGATAACTGTAGATGATTCTGCTGCAACCGATTTACCAACTACAAATAATCCAACATTAAGCGTCATATTACCCGATGGTACTGTTGAAACTAAGTCAGTATCAAGTGTCTCAGGTGCGGTTGTAACAGTATCCTCTGCTTTTTCTCAAACACCAAATGCTAATACAGTTTGGTTACTACAAGATGATACAGTTCAAGCTCAAAAGTTTAGAGTGCTAAATGTTGAAGAACAAGACGGCATAAATTATGTAATCACAGCTTTATCTTATGTAAATGAAAAGTACGCATTTATTGAAGATGGTGCGACTTTACCAACAAGAACAGTATCGGTACTAAATTTACCAAAAGATCCTCCTGCTGCTTTACAAGCTGAAGAAAAAATAGTTGAGATAAATAATCAGGCGGTATCTAAACTTATCGTCAGTTGGCAACCTATTGTTGGTGTTACGCAGTATCAGGTTAACTATAGATTCAATAATGGTAACTTTGTTTCTACAACAGTATCTTCTCCTGATTTTGAGATATTTAACACTGATATTGGAACGTATGAGTTTCAAGTATTTAGTTATAACGCTGCATTACAGACAAGTCCAACTTCTGCTGATTTAACCTTTAATGCCGTTGGTAAAACTGCATTACCATCAAATGTTACTGGATTATCAGCCGAACCAATAAATGAAAAATTAGTAAGATTACGTTGGAATTTATCTACAGATTTAGATGTTACTCATGGAGGTAGAGTATATGTCAGACATTCTCCTCTGACCAATGGTAATGGTACATTTACTAATAGTACTGATTTGATTCAAGCGTTAGCTGGTAATACAACAACAGCAGAAGTTCCATATCTAGAAGGCGAATATATTTTAAAATTCCAAGATGATGGCGGAAGATTCTGTGCAGGAGAAACAAGTGTAATTCTTGATTTACCAGATAATTTAGCTCCGCTTGTTACTCAAACAAGGAGAGAAGATACTGATAGTCCTAAGTTTCAAGGAACAAAAACCAATGTTGCTTTTGATGCAGTTACAAATAGTTTAAATCTAGCTGGTGGAGGAGTTTTTGATAATATTACAGATTTTGATGCTGTAACTTCTTTAGATGACTTTGGTGGAATTGTACCAGAAGGCACTTATGACTTTGGAGGAACTGCTGGTGGAGATACTTTAGATTTAGGTGGTGTATTTAGTCTTGATTTAAAACGTCATTTCTTGACCGAAGGTTTTTATCCATCAGATCTATTTGATTCAAGAGGTTTGATTGATGATATTACAGACTTTGATGGACTTACAGCAACAGAAGTTAATGCTGAAATGCTAGTAAGGGTTACACAGGATAACCCATCTGGATCTCCTACCTATACTGACTTTCAAACTTTTGCTAACGGAACTTATAAAGGTAGAGGATTTCAATTTAGAGCAAAACTTACAAGTAAAGATACTGCACAGGATATAAAAGTTTCGCAGCTAGGCTACACAGCATCTTTACAAAGAAGAACAGAACAAGGTAATCTAACAGCAAGCGGAGCAGGAGCAAAGGCTATTACTTTTACTCATCCGTTTTTTGTTGGTACTTCTTCCTTGCTTGGAGCAAATACTAATTTACCCTCTATTGGTATCAATGCTCAGAATATGGCATCAGGAGATTATTTTGAAGTAAGTAGTGTAACTGGAACGGGTTTTACTGTTCACTTTAAAAATTCATCAAATGCTTCGATTGATAGAAATTTCACCTATCAGGCTGTCGGATTTGGTAAAGGAGGGTAGAATATGCACAAGGTAGTTTTCTAAATGGCACAAGTTACAGACTATACGATAGATAATGGAACGGGTAGTGCAGTTCGTACCGATCTTAATAATGTTTTTGCTGCTATACAAAGTTTGAATAGTGGATCAGCAGATCCTAGTGGTACACAGGTTGCGTTCCAGTTATCAGTTAATACAACATCAAATCTTCTTAAAATAAGAAATGCAGCCAATAATGGATACATTGAAATTGGTAATGTAACTCAAGCAAATTTAGGTCTAGCTCCACTTGCAGGAGCGACATTTACTGGTGATGTAATACATAATTACACAACAGCTTTACAGATACCTGTTGGAACTACTGCACAAAGACCTGGTTCTCCTTCGACAGGAGATTTTAGATTCAATAGCACGACCACTTCTGCTGAAATATATAACGGATCTGAGTTTACTGCTGTGGGGGGTGGTGCTGGAGCTACGGGAGGAGGTAATGATGAAGTATTTTTTGAATCGGACACTAACGTGACAACAGACTATACAATTACTTCTGGAAAAAATGCACACACAGTAAGTCCGATTGTAAATGCTGGTGTCACTGTGACTGTGCCATCTGGCAGTTTATTAGTTATTATTTAATTATGAGCTTAGAACTTTCTGGAACAACTGGTGTTAAAGGTGTAGCTGGATCAGTTTCCGCACCAAGTATCGTTGGAGATGATACAAATACTGGAATAAGTTTTCCTTCTGCTGACACTATCAAGTTTTCAACTGGCGGTGTTGAGCGTATGCAGATCACTAATAGTGGTGTTTCTGGTACTGGTGTTGGTGGTAAAGTTGTAGGATTCGGTCTTGCAAGTTCTACAACTACCGATCAGTATGGCGCTCAAAACTCTTATACATTAGTTGGTCCACAACTTACCTATACTGGTGCAAGTACAAGCAATAAATTACTTATACATCATAATCATCATATGAACATTGAACAGGCAGGTTTTTGGTTTATGGCATTATTTCGTGACGGATTAAGTGGTACTAAACTACAAGAAAAGAAATGGTATTCACAAGATGAATTATATATTGGTCAAACAGGTATTACATCTTGTGTAATTGATTTTCCAGATACTAACTCACATACTTATCAATTTGCAATTTATAGAACAGATGCTACTAATAGAATGATTTATAACCGATTTATTGGTGAGACGCAGATTATAGCATTGGAGATAGACCCATGAGAGCTATTATTGAAACAGTCGAAAAACTTTATCCAACAGTCACGAGCTTTGGAATTGACGGAAACGTTTATAAAGGCTTTGATAAAGATGGTAAAGAAGTAACTATTGATAAAACAGCAGTAGATACAGAACACGCAAAGGGTAATTATAAAGATGCAAGATTACTTCTGTACCCAAGTTGGAGAGATTTTGCAGATGCAATGTACTGGAATAGCAAGGGAGATTCGACTAAACTAGAAGCATATTACGCTGCCTGTGAAAAGGTAAAAACTGACAACCCAAAGCCTAGTTAATTATGACAGCAAAGATTAAACTAAATGCAGCTTCTGGTGGTGGGTCTTTCAGCTTACAAGCACCCTCATCATCTAGTAATAACAGAGTTTTTACAATTCCAGATGTAGCAGATGGAACTATTGCGACAACTGCAACTGCTGGAAAAGTTATAAATTCGTCAGAGGCACTTAAAAAAGATACATTTAGTACACAATCTACAAGTTTTACAGATATTACTGGTTTGTCAGTAACAATGACTCCAGCTTCTACATCTAGTAAATTTTTAGTAACTTATCATGTTGCCTTTTCTCCAAGAGATTACCATTACTCAGGTGCAATGAGATGTGTAAAAGTAGTTGGTGGTACAACAACAGATGATATTTATGTAGGAAATGCGTCAGGTAACAGAATAAGATGTTCTAATTTTGCATTTTCAGATAATGCACAACATTCATATGTTGCCTTACAAACTAAATCTGGGTCATTTATTCATAGTCCAAACACAACAAGTGCAGTTACTTTTAAAATGCAATGTTGTTTATTAGGCACATATGGATATGCTAATGATGTTTATGTTAACAGGACAAGTACTTATGAAGATACTGAATATTTTGGTTCTGGTGTTTCTTCACTAACAGTATTGGAGTTATCATCATAATGTTAGATCACGAAGCTGTTAGAAAGGCATATCCTGATGCTGTAACTATTGATGACGGCACAGGTGCTTACGACAAAGATGGTAAATCTGTAACCCTCGAACAAAGCAAGATTGATGCAGCCCGAACTGAATTAAACACAGAGGCAGCTAAAGTAAAATACAAAACCGATAGAACAACCGATGGTTCTACTGTTTACGCTTCTTTTGGAGATCAACTTGATATGTTGTATGCCGATATGCTCGCTGGTAAACTAGATACAACTGGAACGTGGGCTACCCACATCAAAGCGGTTAAAGACGCTAATCCAAAACCTAGTTAATTATGTCAGAGATCAAGGTAAATTCGATAAAAGGGGTGGCAGCGTCAGTAGCAGCCTTAAGTATTAATAATACTGATGGAACGTGTACTGCCAATATTACTAATAACCTAAGTAATAGAAATTTAATAATTAATGGAGCTATGCAAGTGGCTCAACGTGGTACGTCATCTACGACTGCAACGGCAGGTTACCATACTGTCGATAGATTTAGCTATGCCATTGGTGGACATGATGAAGTTGCCACTCATGCACAAGTTAATGTTGCAAGTGGAACCTCTCCTTATCAATCTGGATTTAGAAAAGCTTATAAAATTACTAATGGAAACCAAACAAGTGGTGCTGGTTCTAGTGATTACATTCAAATTGATTACTATGTTGAAGCACAAGACATTGCAAATAGTGGCTGGGATGTTACAAATTCAAGTTCTAATCTAACTTTTTCATTTTGGATAAAATCAAGTGTTTCACAATTTTTTACTTTTGCTATCAGATGTAAAGATGGAACAGAACAGGTAATAAACTTTAAAACTCCAGTTTTAAGTGCTGATACTTGGACAAAAGTTACAAAAACTATTCCGGGAAATTCTAATTTAACTGTTCATAATAACAATGGACGGGGATTTCAAATTATGTTTTTTCCTTTTATTGGTACAGATTATACAACTGTTGGACTTGCAGAAGATACTTGGTCTGCATGGGCAAGTGCTAAACACGCAGTTCCAAATACTTCTACTTGGTGGACAACAAATGATGCAACATTTGAAATTACAGGAGTTCAATTAGAAGTAGGCAGCGTGGCAACAGATTTTGAGCATAGGTCATTCGCACAGGAGCTTCAGCTTTGCAAAAGATACTATTATGATTTGACCTCTTCCAATTCTGGATATACTAAGCTAATTATTCATCAAAATGGATATTTTCAACTTCCATTAACTCAACACCCAGTAGAAATGAGAGCAGCACCTACTATTACATTTTCAAGTGTGGCAAGAAGGGCTTTAAATGGAGGTAGCGATACATCTGAAAGTATATCTTCAACTGGTTCAGCTACAACAAACTGGCAAGCTCAACTTACAAATACAAGTAATACTTTTCACACAATGATTTTTACTTTACCTATAAAATATGATGCGGAGCTTTAAAAATGAATGAAATGAACATTACATCAGCAAAATATTGTAAAGATTTAGAAACAAATGAAAATCAATCAATAAAAGCAATTATTGATGGCATTGAAATATTTGTTCCACTTGTTGAAGGTAACAGACATTATGATGAAATCATGCGTCAAGTAAATGCAAGCACATTAACTATTGCAGAAAGTTAGTTAACCTTTTCGTGCATTTGTCTAGTCATTAACCCCATAGTGACGTAGAGAGGGGATAGAGCTACAATAAGCAGTAATACAAGCACACTTGAAAAAGATAGTGCCTTTAAAATTGCAAATTTAATCATTTTTTCTATGCTAAATCGGATCTGTCAGGTTTTGAGTATCATCTCATTTGTAATGGTAGCTTCCATGAGTGGTGGAGCGTACTTTGGTTACAAGTATGTAACTTCGGAACAGTTTAAATCAAGAGTTATGAATGAAATTCTTGGAAATGTTCAAGGAATGATGCCAAAACTATTAGAAAAAGAATTACCTGATCTTACTGGCCCATCTTTGCCAGTACCATCAAAAGGATTAGGAATTTGAACTGCTGGCATTGTAAAACTGAGTTAATCTGGGGTGGAGATCATAGTGTTGATGAAGATTTTCAACCTGTTCTTGCAGAAGAATATTCTATGGTAACTAATTTATCTTGTCCTAAATGTAATTCTTATGTAGAAGTTTATTTGCCAAAATGATATTTGGGTTCATAAAAAAGCTAGTCAAATACTATATTGATAAATTAATTCATTGGATGCGTATGCAAAAATTTAATTTAGAACTAGACAATGAAATAAAAAAATATCACGAAGAATTAGATAAAAAAGTAAAAAAACCAAAAATTATAGAAAAAGGTACTTTTGGAGAAGATGGCTGGTCTATTTCTATAGGAGATGTAGAAGATGGAGATACCTGATATAAGTATTCCTGAGATATACGTTCCAGATGTACCAGAAATATACAGCCCACACTATATAACGATTACAAAACCACCTGAGATTGATGTTCCTGGTTGCACTTATCAGCATCGAGACATAAAAAATACTGGTAATCGTAATTTATTATTGGAAGATCCTAATGGAGTGTTTACTACCTGTGATTTCCCGTTTCCTAGTTTTATTCCGCTTGATTATTCTCCTGAGAATTTAGTAATAACTGAAGAAGTTCCTGTTGAAAACGAACCACCACCTTTTCCAGAAACAGAACAGCCAAAGATTCCTGATTTACCTCCAGACCCACCACCACCTTTTCCTCCCTGTCCTGGCAAAAATGATCAAAGAGTAGGAGACTTTCGTAACGATAAAAAGTTAGAACGTGTTATTGGGCATGAAAGAGGGCAAGATGGGTCTGAATGTATAACTCTTTATGAAAGCGTTCCATTTAAAGATCAATACATTCCGTCTACTCCACAGTTTGTTGGGGTTTTTAGCCTTGCTTTGGTTGGTGCTTCTGCTCCGCTTGTACTTCAGCTTATTCGCCCAATAGTTAAGCAAGTCGTGACAAAGTTGACCAAAAAGAAAAAAGATGTAGAATAGTACAGAAGGTTTGTCATTAGGGCCTTCACCTCTAAAGCAACCAGACCTGATAAAGAGTAGATTAAGTTCTACCACCTCACTGTCAGAGCGTCAGTTGCTCTTAATTTTGTGAGTATGTGGGATAACTTGATTTGGTGGGATAGTAACAACAATATCTTCACAAGTAACAGCACTAGGAGTATTAGGCTTGAAAGTAACACCTAATTTTGCCTGTTTTGCACATTGTTCCAAACGATATAAACTAATCTCCATTTTGGTTTTCTTTATCAATAGTTTTTGAGCTTCTATATTTACCATCGTTGCTTCATGGCATAATGCTGGCGATTTTCCTAGTGGAATATTTATCTGAGCAGAGATACCATAGTTCAAATTGTAATTATCTTTTTCAAATCTAGGAGTCTCTTGAACGTATTTTATTTCTCCAGTATTTTCATCATATATGTTTTGCCTAGTAACCTGTTCTATTGGTCTGTTAAATGACCAAGCATCTGTTACATAAGGAGTAATTGTAAGACTAGGAGAAGCACAGACAATACCTTGACTCATCTTAAAAGATGGCATAGCAGATGGTGTTATCATTGTGGCATTGTTATTAACGACACCCTGGGCATTTGAACTGGGGCTGGCAACTGTAGTGTTTGCAAGGGTTTTGACAGGACAAAGAAATAAAGCTATTGCCCAAATGTAGTTGTAGTTTCTGTTGTAGTTGTTGTATTTATTGTTCTTGTTATTGTGGTTACTGTGTCTAACCCTGGTGTGATTAGAGTTTCTTGAAGAGAAAAGGCTGAACCTGGAGTTACCACTTTCCATCTTGGAACGTCTTGTAGGCTTGGTGCTGTCCAACTAAAACTTACCCCTCCAACAGTTTGTTCTGTAAGAGTTGTAGCTGTAGGGTTGATATATCCGTTAAGATCTGATGATTCAATATTATGTCCTGATGCAGAGTAGGAATATCCTGTCCGATATTGATGGCTTGTGATCGATTCATTTATTACTGATTCAGATGTGCTAGAAGTCTGACTTGTGCCTGAACGAAATTGTGGAACGACAGGCACAGCAAGGGTTCTTATAGGTAATAATAGTAAAACTAACCAGTAAAGTCTAGTCAATCGTAATAGTAACTTTAGTAGATCCTATGCAAGATGTACCCGATCCACCAGCAGTACAGGTATGAACTCCGCTAGATA
>VTLG01008590.1_pt1 | contig 10555 bp, 11 predicted proteins | sample 4694571 | NCBI WGS metagenome assembly VTLG01 (sample SAMN12604809, study PRJNA352737) | marine metagenome | biome: ENVO:00000447; feature: ENVO:00000209|ENVO:00000569|ENVO:01000036; material: ENVO:00002151; isolation source: viral sequences binned using virsorter ... | reverse complement strand
TACTTTATTAGTAGCATTATTGTTTCTATCAATGTTTGCAGCAGTTATAGGAATAAATAATTTTGAATCTTGTACAGTTATTGGAAAAATATTATCTTCTCCGTTAACTTGTGAATCGGCATAATTTGTTGTTACTTTATAACCGAGAACATTAGGCATATTAGTTTGCTTAGTTACATTAGGCCAGTTAAGAATTATATTTTCTTTTGTGATTTTTACTTTAACTTCAGCACCATTTGGAAAAACTGGTTCTGGAACATTAATTGAATAAGTTAAAGCTGCACTTTCAGCACCAGCACGGTTAATAGCTTTTATAGTAAAAGTTTTTGTACCAGAAAAATTTAAAGGTGTATCATAAGTGGTGACATTAGATTTAATTTTCTTTGTTGTTTTCGATCCATCTGTAACTTCGTACCGTTTTATTGCATAAGAACCTATTGTTGACGGTTCATCCCAATTTAAGACAACTGTATTATTTTCTATTGCTGGAAAACCTGATACTGCCTGTGGTGCGGAAGGAGCTACAGGTGTAAATACAAAACTAGCAGCGTTTACACTATATCTTCCTCCTGTATCTCTGGCTTTTACATAATATGTATGAGCTACAGTAAGAAAATCTTTTGTTATACGAGTAGATCCTGTAGTCCTACCAACAAAACTTGAACCTTTAGTTCCAAAAAGCGCATTTATCTGTGTCGTATTTAAACTTGAACTTGATTTATGAATTTCATAAAAAGCAATATCTAAATCTTTAAATTCAACTTGTACATTAGTACTGCTATTAATATCAGGGTTAGGGTCGTTTTCATTAAAAGAAACAATATTTCCAACTGTTGTTCCATCCGCAGTAACACTTAAACCTGTAACATCATTTGGAGGTTCTGTCTTACCAACAGTATCTATACCAACATTCCTAGATTTACCTGATAATTTTCCGCTACCTGGACCGATAGAAAATATTTTTACATCATATCTATTTCCAGGACTTACATTAAGAATATCAAAACTTTGTCCTTGTACTTCTTCTATTTTTTCAGTTCCATCTTTAGTTATTCTTAATAAAAACTTACTGACATCTTCAACTTGTTTCCATTGAATAATTAATTTTGATCTGATTACAACTTTATTTGAATTAGTGTCACTTTGATTTATAGATTGTTTATAAAGTCTTTCAGTAATTGTTGCTCCTGATGGTCTTTTTGGCTTTTTATCAATATTTGTAGCATCTCTAAAAGTAACTTCAGAGCCAGTTTCAACCGCAGAGTAAATAGTATGATTATATAAAAGTGCAGTTACTTTATAATTTATTTTCTCTTCTTCCGTTACCACCAAAACTCTATAAAGTTGGTTTTGTAGATTTTGTGCTGATGTTCCTCCTGATGTTTCAAGAATCCAAGTAGACATTACATTTGGTGCTGTATTAGTCCCATCCGCAGTTTGAAAATTATCATTTACAGTTATAACTGCTCCAGTGATGTTAGATACGGTCTTTTTGCTAACGCTGCCATCTGGCATTAATACATTAAGAGTTCTTGTGTAGCCAACAGAGTTTCCAGGTAAGTTTGATGCACTTGCATCATCAACTGTTATCTGGTTCGTTCCATTGACAGCAAATATTCGACCACCTCTTCTTGATCCAGTTTTTACTTGATCGTTTATAGCAATAACTTGTCCTGGTCTTACTATTACACCTGTATCAAGAGAAACTGTAAAAGTAACAGTTTCGGTAAGTAACTGTTCTGATTCTCTAGTCCATTTGGCTAATCTGTAAGCTTGTCCTGCACTTGTACAGCCATAAGCCTGTATCTGTTTTTTAACTATTCCGTATTTAGCAATGGCAATATCCCCATTGGCATTAGTTGTTGCAGTTACATCTCCTATTGTTGTGTTTGCAATAACATTGTCAGTTGGAAATTGTATATAAGATATTTTTCTTTGATTATTGTCATAATATTTTGCTATCACTAATGTTGATCTAGTTTTTATGTCACTTCCTTCGTATGTAAAATTACCTTCAACTACATTTGCATTAGTAAAAATGTATGCTGGCAATACATCTTGATCTTTGTCATAGTCTCCACCATTAACTTGTGGTGCTGGTTTATCTTGTGATAAAAATAACGTGCCAGATGCCCAATATGGCATAACACGCATATTGCTACAAATGGCATTTATCAGGTCGTATGCTCTAAATTCTCTATTTATTAATTCATTAAATGAAAATCTAGCCTCCTGACCAGTTTCAAAAAAAGTACAATTTCCACTTAGGGCACTACTATTAGGTGTAACTTTTCTTGCTCTAAAACGCTTTCTGGTTAATTTTCTAATTTTAAAAACTACAGGAGTATTTAATGTTCCTGGTGTTGCTCCTCCAGAATCAGATGTAGTTGTAAACGTAATACTTATTAAATCATTTGTTTGGTATTTGTGATCTACTGTACATTTTATTTCTGCAAAAGATTTATTTGCTGCCAATGTCCATGTTCCTAACTTTTGAGCACCTACCGCATCTCCAACATTACGTTGAGTGCTGACCAGTTCATTATTATATTTACTAATATTCCAAAAACTATATTCATCAAGTGCTGTTTCTGGTATAGATAATCCGTATCTTTCATTAATTAAAAGATCATAAAGGCAAAACGCTGGATCGTTTGTATAAAGATTTTGCCATGTACTGCTTATAGCTCCGTTTATATTTCTAGATGAACCACCCGCCCAAGTTTCAGAAGATTCATAAACAAGTCTCCCAGGTCTGTTCGCATCAGTTGGATTATTGTCATCAATATAAACACCTTTTGGTACTGCCACTCTTGTCCCTCTAAGCCTGTAATAACGTCTTGGTATTGATGAAAAAGTTTCACTTGAAGCAGTAAATCCCACTAAGGATGTATTTGGATATGTTCTTGCGTCAGGTGTGATAATTTGATAAGAAAACCATTGAATATCCGATTGGATTTTTGTTGTTGGATCATCAGATATTCTTTTGACTCTTAAATTAAAAGTTGTGGCTCCTTCATAATTATCTGGTAGTTTAAATTTATATTGTCTTTGGTAAGGATCACCAGTTCTACCACTTACCCCAACATCGCCAAGAGAAGCATCATCATGTGGGGGGTCATTAGTAGGAAAAGCACTAACAAAATCATTATTAGGATTTGTACCACCGTCAATTCTGTATTCAATTCTAAAGAAAACAGCTAGTCCTAAAATATCTCCTTTATTAGTAAAATTTTGTAAGGCAGGTATGTTAATTGTTACTTTTATGCTGTTTGCATTAGGAAAACTAGCAATAGAAAAATTCCTATCCACTGGACTATCTTTTAAAATATTTCCACTATTGACAGTAATTTCCTCTCTTGTTGCATTGAAACCACCTATTACAGTTTGGTTACCAGTTCCTACTCTTTGAGTAATAGTTACATCCTCAAAGTTAACATCATCTTCATCAAATTCATTCGTTGTTCCGTCTAAATCTGCATCCTCATCCACAAGAGGAGTGTCATCTAAATAAACATCCTGTTGTGCGTATTTATTATAGTTAGTTGCACCAAAAGGTATTGATGGTGTTCGATCTATAGGAGAAGGAAAGCCCTCTATTCGACCTTCACAAATAGCATCTAATATTTGAGCAGTTGCAAGACTATCTAAATTATCATCAGCAGTTGTAGGGTTACTGCCACCTTTTCCGCTACCACTAATAATGTCTAGATCTTTTTCTTCCATTAGTTATTTGTAACGTTAATTCCTGCTGAGATTACCACAGATCCAACAATACGCTCTCCATATAAAATTGGAACTGGTGCTCCTGCATTATTAGTATTTATAGGGCTGTTAAATTGAAAGCTATTTGGTTCTTCCTCAGTAGGATCTTCTGGAAGTGGTGTAAGCATTTGAGAAATACCATTAAGCACTAAAGCAGCACCTATTGATATACTTGCTTTTGCCAATAACCCTGCCTTTCCAGTAAGAGAAGCAAGAGAACCTGCAACTTCAGCACCCTTAAAAAATGCTGACGCTGTTACGGTTCCTGTCATAAAAGGTACTGCAATTAAAAAAGCACCTAATATGATTTGACTAAATCCCCTGCCTTGACCACTAATAACAGGCACAATTTTTATATCCGATTGACCTGTAGGAAAATATAGTTCTTCTAATGTTCTTGGTTTTTCATTTACTATAACTTTATAACTTTTGTCCATCATATAATTTTCTGCTTGTGGATAATTACCAATCAAGCATTTAACCGCATCTGCTATTGTATGAGCTTCAGTTTTAATTTCTTTAACGCCTACAAACTCTGCTAAGTCTCCATACAGTTTAATTTTACGAGGACAGTCCAACATACCTGATAATCTTGCCTGTAATGCTTCTATAATACCTATTGTACTCTTCTTTGCACGATAATCTTCCCTGCGGATGATGCAGTAACATATTATTTTCACATAAAACAGCAATGTGATTTAAACCATTACCAGAAAAGTTCATTAATGGGCAATCATATAATTTCATCGGTTCATCATCACCTATAGCTCTAAAACCACCTTTCTCATAACACTCCTCAAATATTGGATTAAAAGCAAAATCTTCTGGATCGTCAGGCTTATCAAAATCAATCAGATCAATATTCAGATATGCTTTATAAAATTCTCTGACAAGTTGCCAACAGTTTGTATGTTCCCAACTCCACGGTCTACCTAATAATGATTGTTTATATTCTTTTGGTATAAAGTCGTACCACTCTTCAGTATGTGGATTAACAATATACCAATGTTTATTAGTTCTTGCTGCTGATACTCTATCTGCTGGACTAGCATAAGCACTTGTAGTTGGATGCGAATGGACTATACCTTGTATTGCGTCGTTACCATATTCATCCTCTATCTCAGCATAATCTGTTGGATTTAAAATAAATTGATCTGTTGGTATCTGTGCCAGATTTTTGCATTTTTTATAAACTAATTTACCCTTTATATTTACTAACAACCCACAAATTTCTTTGGGACTTTCTTTTAAGGCATCTTCAATAACTTTTTTCTGCCAGTAAATCAACTATAAAAATCTCCGATACCAGGGAACTGATCGGGTAAGAACTGACGTTTTGGTAATTTTACATTAATATTATCAATGGCAGCAGCTAATTCAAAAGCAACAATATTTCTTGATTCGATTGATTTTCTGGCTATTTGAAATTCTTCAATAGGAAATTCTTGTGTATCGTCAGGCGTACCGTATGGATTATTACCTGTAAAATTACTATTCGGTAAAAATTCAGCAAGTGTTCTTCTTCTTTTTAATGTTGCACCTACTAAATCATTAGCAAAAGTAACTTGATTTACTGCATTTAAAATACCAGACATATTACCAATATTTGTTGCAATAATCGCCAAATTACTAATAGTCAAAGTAGGTCTTGGTAACTTTTTTGGATCATATTTAAAACCAGTTGCCTCTATAGGCATCCTGTAATATGTATTTCCGTTCCAAACTATACTGTCTTGATTCGTTGTATCTTTTGTATTATTGTGAAATCTTATCGTTGTAATATCATTTCCACCAGGATCTTGTATTGTAGTTGTGCCATGTAGTACAGAATCTAATGTAAGTTCAAATAATTCTATAATCGGGCTAGGATTAACAGATTGTAAGCTGGAAGTTGGTACTGGCATTATGGTTCAAATACTTGTCTAAATGTAACCTGTACTCTTGCTCTGTTTAAATAAGGTACAGTTTTGTTATAACCACCCTCCACCACAAAGTTCATGGCACTTTCGCCTGGAACTGTATAAGTGAAGTTTGCTCCACTAACAGCAATAGTGTCAAAGAAGTTAGTTAATGTATCAGCATCAGTTTCACTTACTTCAAAAGTAAGATTAAATCTTTTTGCATTTTGATTCAGACCAAAAGAAAGTCGATGTTCGTAACCATCACCAAAAGAAACAACACGAGTCTTTGGCACGTTTGACTTTGTAAAATTATATATTGGTACAAAAGCTGTACCTGCTGCTGTGTTAGGTAAGTTAGCCATTAACTATATAATAACCCTCCAGGTCTTTGTTGCTCCATTAATTCCGCTTGAATCGCTTGTGATATTGCTTGTCCTAACTGCTGTGCTTGGGCTTCATCACCTTCAACAGAAGATCCAGATGCGTCTACATTTACTACTACATTTGTAGAGCCTCCACCTAATTGATGATTTGGTGTAACCCTACCCGTAACTCCTGGTGTAAATAATTCTGGACCACGCTCTCCAACAATGTAAGATTTATTAGGTTTAGTCACGCCACCATTTGCAAAAAACCCACCGATTCCTGGTATTGCTCTAAGTAGAGAAGTTGCTCCAAAATCTATTAACTGTCTACGAATAGATGCGAATACACTACTTGCTACTTCACCTAATGTCATCGTGCCTGTTATTGCTCCATCTATTGCATCAACAAGACCTGATTGAATTGTACTTGCAATTCCGCTATATAAAGCATCTATTCGTTCAAGTTCTTGCTGTAAACGTAAAGCATTTTCGTATTGTTTTCTTTCTTCTTTATTAATTTTTTCGTCAAATTCAAGAGCTCTTCTATCAAATTCTCTAAGTTTTTCTTGAATTTCTGCTTCACGACCACCTAGAGTTATAGATTCACTTAAAAACTGATTTTGTTTTTCTACGGATCGAGTAATTTCATCATACTGAGCAGCCCTTAACTGTTCTTTTTCTAAAGTTTTACCAACATCAGCTAATTCTTTTTTTCTGGCATCTATCCGTGCTTGTATGTCTGCTTTCTTACCTGATACATCTTTAGTTCCCTTTCTTCCTTTACCACTTCCTGATCCTACTGCTGCTAGTTCTGCTTCTAAGGCTTTTAAGGTTGGATCTGTTTCTACACCACCTATTTTTTGAAGTCTTCTTGCTTCTCTTTCTGATGAACCCGTAACATTACCAATAGCTTTGGCTGCGAACGTAAACAATGGAGCTAGAGCAGCTTGCATCCTTGTCATGACTAATTTAAAGCTATTACCAAGAGAACGTGTTGCTTCTGAAAATTCTTTTAGATTTTTAACTCCATTTGCTCCTATCGCTTCATTCATTCGTTCTGTTACTAAAGCTAATGCAACCATTTTGCCTTGAGATTTTTCTATAAGCTTTATTCTTTCCGCTTCTGCTGTTCCATTCAAACCTAATGCAACTGTAGCTTGTTCTATGTTTGGATTTAGGTCGCTAAAAGCACCAGCTAATGTATTTATACCGTCAAAAAAAGTAGTTATTTGTTGAAGAACAGCAGTAGCAACAAGACCTCCTGCGAAGCCTCCCATTTTGCCACCAAACTTAGTTCCTGCAAAACCACCAGCAAAACCAGCAACACCTCCAGCTATTCCTTGTCCAAATAACAATGGAAACGCTCCAGAGATCGCTGCACTTGTAAATGCTGCTTTATTTCCTTTGGGGTTTTCTCCCCCAAAACCACCTTTACCAAATCCTCCTCCTATTTTATTTGAAAGGTCTATATTTTTCTTTTTCATTTTTGTATTTTCCATTATCGCAGTTGTCTCGAGGTCTATATTTTTAATCTGCTTTGCTGCTGCTGTTGCTGCTGCTTTCTGTGCTTTTGTTCCTAGTTTTAAATTATTAGCATATTCTTGTAATGCGTCTGCTGCTGCCATTTGCTGATTAGCAGTCTTACCAAAAGCCCCTCTAGATTTATTTACAGTTTTGACAAGCTCTTCCATATCTTGTCTATATTGTTTTATTGTTTTACGAGCACCTTTTCCTGCTGCACCCCCTGTATTACGGGGATTCATTATATCTATCCCACGAATATTATCTATACTTTTTGTTATTTCTTTTACTTTTGCGTTTAACCTATCAAGACCAGATTGACCTTTTACTCTTAAATTTATATTTACACCGTATTCACCTGCCATTGGATTCGACCTAAAACCAAAACTTTATTTTAGTGTACCGCTTTTAGCGTTTTCTTGCTTGTGATTTATTTTTTGCGTTTTGCATAGCTTTCTCTTCGTATTCTCTTTTTAATTCGTAATAAGCTAACCAGTTTACATATTCTTCTTTAGTCAATTTATTTGCAAGTTCTTGGACTGTCATTTTTAATTCAGTTGCCAAGAAAAATATAAAATACCAGTCGTTTCTAGCTTTTTAAATCTGCTTTCGCTTCCTCCACTTTATATTCATCAGCAGAATTTAACATCGCAAGTTGAATTTCTTGTAAAGTTCCTGCATTTACTTCTCTTCTTAAAGATGCTTTATGACCATCTTGAAATAAGCGGTTGCCATTTTTATCTAATGCTTTTGTAATCATCAGATTTAAAGCAAAATCCTCATTTGATCCGCTTTCTCCAGATTTTGTGACGATTGATTCTCTTTCTGCAATAGTCAACGGATTCCAGTAAATTTCTAAAACTGTTACATCTCCTTCTTTTAATTCATACAAATATTTCTGGCTTACACCAAATTTGTTTTTAAGCAGTTCAATCGCTTCCATAAATTTATTAGATTGCTATTCTATTATACTAGGCGTTTGCTGAAAATTGGCAAGATATTATTCCAATGAAATGACTTCTATCCTCTATTTCCAATGGAGTTGGGCCATTTATATCTAATACTCTAGGTTTGCAACTAAATGTATCTGAATAATTTGAAGCATTTACTGAAGTAAGTCCATCAATCACGGCTTCAGAAATAGAAGATAAAACAGAAGTACCTTTTGATTTTGGAACGTAGACATTACATTGTATAACACCAGCATAATAATCTGAAGCTGCTCCCTGATTTTGCTGTGTTGATTGAGTAAAATTCAAACTCATCAAAATATACTTTGTATTTTTTCCAGGAGTGGTGTAATGAACATTGTCATAAACCATCTCAACAGTATTGTCTGCTGCTGCAACTGCATCTGTTACTGCTTTTTCAAATGCTGCTCTGGTGTTTACTAAAGTCATAATAAAAAGTCTTAATAAGAAACAATAGTTTTTGGTTTAACTGATCCAAAACCTTTTGTAGTATATCGTTGTCCAAATCGTACTTTACCTTTATCCGTCATTACTTGTTTTACTTTTTGTCCTAAACCACCTATATAGTTTTGCAATGTACCAGTTTCTAAAACATATATCGAATAAACTGCTTTATTACCAATGTAAACAGGTTTTCTATAATTAAAAATTCTTTGTTCTTCTCCAATAGGAAATCGTGGTTCAATTTTAGGTTTTGCAGGTCGTGTTTGTTTTGTGTAAGGAGGACCTGCTTTTCGTCTTGCAAAAAAATCTAAACTACGTTCTCTTTTGATAGTTGCCCAGGGTTCGTAATTTTCTACCTTATCTGTTGGAATAATTGCAGTTCCTTGAATTTTCCAACTAGAAGCAAAAAACCCTGTCCATACAGGACTAATACCTTCTGATGATAAATCTGTATGAATTCCCTGTAATAGTTCATTAAAATCTGCACTAATCTGTCTATCTAAGTTTTTAGGTAAATCTTCTAATCTTTTAGTAACAGGCATTAGAATCGCACCAAAACAGTGAATAAATAAACTTGTCCACCTCTTTTCGTATCAATATCAACTATTTGTGCAACTCTATTTGAACCAGCATAACTTAATGTAATCTCATCATCCATATCGACTTGATTATCTCCTATCTGATCTGGTGTTATATATAATCTCGCCTGTCTCATTTCTTGACCAGTTTCTTCTTCTGACCTGATAAATGATATTGGAACTTTAATACTATAAGCAGTATCAGTTGTGGTCAAAGCTCCTGTAGAAGTATTGTAAGAAGGAGAGGCTTTCTTTGTATAAGTGATACTGTAATCTTGTGATGCACCTAATTGAGACACAACACTTTTAGCAGCATTTTTAAATAATGAATCTAACTGACCTGCCATTATCCTCTAACCACTCTAAGCTGAAAACTACCTGCTCCACCAAGCATATATGCTCCAAGATAACTTTGTAACCACGGGTAAACATCCATAATATTGTTTATAGAACCAGTACCCTGACTTTCAGTATTATATTTAACTTTAAGATCACCAAGAGCAACCTCTTCAAAATTACCATCTTTACCTGTAGTTCCTGTAATAGCATCAGTATCATTTGCCAATGCTCTAGCTAATTCATATTGTGCATATTTAATACTATTAGGTATTGCAGTACAAGCCAATTCAACACCATCTACCTGATAATTATTTCTTGGAAACTTTAGTGCTTGACTATCATCACATCTATCTCCATAAAATACTAAGGTATCAATCCATCTTGTAGCTGATATTAATGCTCTTTTCTTTTGGTCATCTGTTTTATTGGTCCAAGTCGAAGAGTCTGGGGAGGTATCGAAGTAATCGTTAGCTTCAGACAAAGTGACATAACTATTAGCAGTTTCACTTTTTAAAGTTGCAATTATGGTAGCTGCCACGATTAATAAAGTAATTTAGTTTTATTGTAGCGTAAAGAAAAAACCCCACCAATAATTGATGAGGTTTAATGACCACAATTTAATGTTAACTATTAAAGAGTTGTATTATCAAGTGGTGTGTTAACTGTTAACT
>VTLG01005048.1_pt1 | contig 10555 bp, 9 predicted proteins | sample 4694571 | NCBI WGS metagenome assembly VTLG01 (sample SAMN12604809, study PRJNA352737) | marine metagenome | biome: ENVO:00000447; feature: ENVO:00000209|ENVO:00000569|ENVO:01000036; material: ENVO:00002151; isolation source: viral sequences binned using virsorter ... | reverse complement strand
AGAAGAATGATATTTATGTTATTGATGCTTATGATGGAAATATTCGGCTTAGGACGGAAGAAATGAAAAAGATGTCAGCAGAACAAGTGCAAAGTGCATTGGTTTTTTTTTACACTTTAGGGAGGGAGTTGTCAGAGATTTTGCCATTGTATTTGATGGAGCGGCTGAAGGAAACGAAGAAGCAATAGCAACAGAAAGCTTTGCAGAGAAATGGGGATGGTTTGGTGTGATGTATAGATTGACAAATGGTGAAATAGTAAACTTAGAAAGAATAACGAATTTAGGATTGTTAGAGTGCTTGACTTGGTTAAGTTATGAAACAGATCTAAACTCACAAAATAAAGTAAATAGAAATGGTAAACAATAAGACTTATAATAATGTAGTAAACACCTTACTGAGACTTGGTGAATATCACGAACAAATAAGCACAACTTCAGTTGGAGATATTTACGACATTAACCTTGAAAAGATGGAGAAGTTTCCTTTAATGCACGTAAACCCAACATCAGTAACAACAGGAGATAGTCAGCTTACATTCAACTTTCAGGTGTTTATTATGGATATGGTTTCTGAAAAGTCAGATTGGCAAACTAAACAACATTTAGGATTAACTAAGCTAGTAGATAGAGAAAATAACGAACAAGAAGTATTTAATCAAACATTACATATTTGCACCGACTTAATAAGTATGCTTAGGCACAGTTCAAGACAATCTTTAAATGGAGTAAATGATATTAACGAACCTATCTATTTTACGCAAGATCAATTTACAATAGAGCCGTTTCAAGAGAGGTTTGATAACTTATGTTGTGGATATGTATTTAATATAGGAGTGTTAGTTCAGAATGACTTTCAGACTTGTGATATTCCTGTAGGAACTAGAGGAGCAGGTTATTAATGTTAAAATTTAAGATAGGAAGATTAATAGTACAAATAGGTTGGAAGAAATTTAAAATAACAATAAAGCTATGAAATACGAAGATATATTAGAAAAGCTAGAAGCAATAAGTATAGAGCTTGAAAGTTATAATGACTACCCACAAGCAGCTACTAATAATGCTAAAAGAGCAAGAAAGTATAAAGAAGAAAATGGAAGCAGTTGTGGAACTAAGGTGGGGTGGACTAGAAGTTCACAATTAGCAAATAGAAAACCTATTAGCAGAGACACGATAGCAAGAATGGCATCATTCAAAAGACATCAACAACATAAAGATGTGCCTTACTCAGAAGGTTGCGGAGGTATTATGTGGGATGCTTGGGGTGGTTCATCAGGCATAAATTGGGCAATAAATAAACTTAAACAAATAGATAAAAAATAATATGGCAAACTTAATTACAACAATTTCAGAAGGAGTTACTTTAAATGGCTCAGTAAGAGGAACAACAAACACAATTACAACAACAGGTATAGTAGATGTATTTGAAAGAATACTAACTTGTACTCATTCGCAAACTACAACAGTAGCAGTCTTTAATTCAACTCCTTATGGAGCTGATGGTGCTTTAGATGTAGAGAACTGTAAATACCTAAGGGTAACTAACCTAAGTGCAGACCAAGATATGAAAGTAGCTTTTGTAACAGCAGCTACAAACTATCAAGTAACTGTAAGGGCAGGTGGTTCTCATCTATTATTCCAAGCAGAAGAAGTAATGATAGCTGAAGCAGATACAAGTCCTGCTTTCCCTACATTAGAAGATTTAGTTACTGTAGAGGTAAGACCTTCAGCAACAACTGATGTACAGGTAGAAATCTTTGCAGGGCTAGTGTAATGAAAACAGAAGCTCTTGAAAGATACCTTAATAGTTTTGGTAGGCAGGTAATAAAAGACGCTAAAGCTGAATTAAATAAAGCCAAAGGCAATACAGCATTAGGTGATTCAATTCGCTTTGAAGTTACTGCTAATGAACAGGGTTTTTCTACTAAATTTTATATGGAAAATTATGGTGAATATTTAGATAAAGGAGTTTCAGGAAACAAGAAAGAGCATTCTTACATTAATACAGCAGGAGAAAGTGTTAAAAGTCCTTATAAATACACAACAAAAGGACCTCCAATAGATATACTTTCTAAATGGATAAAAAGAAAGGGAATAGAACCAAAAGGGCTAGGTAGAGGTAGAGATAAAAAAACAGGACAGTTTTTGTCAGGTTTTGCTTATTTAATTAGTAGAAAAATAAAACGAGAAGGAATTAAATCTTTGAGCTTTTTTCAAAAACCTTTAGGGATAGAATACAAGAAATTAAAAAAAGGCTTTTTAACTGAATTAAAATTAGACATAGAAAGCTATTTAACAACATATTACAGACCAAAATAAATTATGCCAAATATAATAGAACAACAACCAAAATATGATGTGCTTCCTGTAGGTCAAGATATAATTTTTGCAGTTTCAAATGCAAACATTGTAGCTAACCAACTTAAAGTAAAGTTTGTAGCTGAGGTTCATATAAGTTCAGGAACACCACCAAACACGTCATCTACTGCTGATAAAATAGGAACATTTAAAACTACACCTAACAATGCAGGGGTAGGAATATTTGACTTTAGTAATATACTAGAAAATTATGTCAAAGCTGATAATATGGCTTTTGAAACAGCTAAATATAAAAATAATCTTGCAAGTGATGTGCCATTCTCTATTCATTTGGTAGATAAGTATTCTAGAAACACAAACAATGTAAGGTATCTAGCTATTAGATTTAAGATTGAATATTTAGGAGCAGATGCTTCCTATCCTAATGTTGTTAATAATGCTTCAGGTAATTCAGTAGATACACCAGATTTTACTATTTTTAATGGGTACTTAAAAGAAACAGACGCTTTAGAATATGGTGGTTCTGCTAATCAGAACTTTGGTTGGGATTGGAGAGATAATTTCTTGTTAGATGTTGCAACTAAAAGGTTTCTAACAAATGCACCTTTTGTACAGTCAGCTAACTTAGAAGATTATGGTACAGTAGCTTTTTTACAACCTGAAATAGTAGACCCAATTGATGAAATAACCCATATTCAATTAAATTATTTTGATAGTGATGGTTCACCTATCGGCACAGAAGATGTAGATTTAACTTCGGCTAATGGTGCTTTTAATACATACACCAACACAGCTGAAAAGCAAATTTTATACTTTGGTTGTTTCCCTGCTAACTTGCGAAATACAAGCACTACTTTTAATGCTTTAGTTTCAGCAGGAACAATACAGGGTGGAAAAATTAATTTAATTGCAACAAATAGTGGTAGTGCAATGACGAAAACATATACTATTAATATTAATTGCCCTGATGGAAAAGGTTTTGAGCCTATTAGACTTTGTTGGCTAAATCAGTACGGAGCTTGGGATTACTTTACATTCAACAAGAAATCTACAAGAAGTGTATCAACTCAAGGTTCTACATATAATCAACTAGCAGGAACTTGGAATGGAAGCACTTATAGAGCAGATAGCTACAAAGGAGGTAAAAAATCATTCAGAGTTAATGCTACAGAAAAAATAAAAATGAATACAGATTATGTAAGTGCAGACCACAACACAATATTTGAAGAGTTAATAAACAGTCCTGAAGTTTACATTTTAGATGGCTTCCAATCTGACAACTTTAAAGCTTTATTGAATACTTACGTAACACCTGTAAGACTTACTACTTCTAGTTTTACAAGAAAGACAGTAGCTAATGATAAGCTTATCCAATATTCATTTGAAGTAGAAAAAAGTAAAACACTAAGAACACAATCAGTATAATGAGCGTACAGTTAATTTTATACCCACAAAGTTATGACGGACAATTTAACTCAATAACTTCAGTTGCAAATGAGTTTGTTGTAGATGGTATTAACTTTGCCACAATTAATGCTTCAAGTAGTTATGATAGCCCTTCAGGAAATGTTATAGTAAATGCTTTGACTAATCAACAACCTTCAATAATTAATAGTTGGTATCGTTTTAGAAGTACATCAGCAGGAACACCTGACTTACCTCTTGAAACTTCAGGGAAGCTAGTATTAGAGTCTGCAATAGGAAGCACATTTTGCGGAGTGTATCAAAGACTGTCTAACTTAGTTGTAGGAACGACTTATGAAATGGTAATAGACTTAGACCAAGTATCAGCAGGAGGGTTTGTCGTTACTGCTGCCTATAATGGTACTACTATGATTTCACAACCTTTAAACGGAGCAAATCAAAGTCAAATTACTTTTACTTGGACAGCTGTTACTGCAAATGATACAATTGTTATAAGTTATTTCAACTTTGTTAATGACACTATCAGGATAACTAATATAAGTGTTACAGAACAAGGTTTAACACCTACAACAATTTACACTGATCTTGAAGATGGTCAAGTAATATGCGACCTATACGAAGATGAAGATATACCTTTGAGTCTTAGTGTTGATGACTTTAAAAATGTAGCAGAACAAGTACAGTCATATTCAAAAGCTTTTAACTTACCTGCCACAAAAAGAAACAATCAAATCTTTGACAATATATATGAAATAACAAGAACAGATACAGGTCTTAACTTTAATCCTTACAAAAAGACTAAATGCGTTTTGAAGCAAGATGGCTTTTTATTATTTGAAGGGTATCTTAGACTTATAGACATATCAGACAAAGAAGGTGAAATAAGCTACAATGTAAACCTTTATTCTGAAGTTATTGCTTTAGCTGATGTCTTAAAAGACAGAACATTTTCAGAGTTAGGTTTTGAAGAACTAGAACACGATTACGAAAAGCAAAACATAAAAAGAAGTTGGCGAGATGCAGGTGGGGGTACAGGTATGACTTTCCTTAACCCAAGCACTTCAGGATTTAGAGACCCCTATACTACTGTACGGTATCCATTTGTAGATTGGTCACATCAGATTGCAGTAGGTGGTTCAACAGGGAATAGTGCAACAGTTGGTAACCCTGAGCTTCTTACATTAGAAGCAGCGTTTAGACCTTTTATAAATATTAGGTATTTAATAGATAGAATATTTGCAACAACACCGTTTACTTATGAGTCAGCTTTTTTTGATACAGAAGATTTTAAGAAATTGTATATGGACTTTAATTGGGGTAGTAGTGGTGCTCCTGTTACATATGATGAAAGTGGGGTAGGTACGGTTGCTTCAAATCAGGCAGCTACAACTTCTTATGCTACTATACAGACAAATACTAATAATTTTCCAACTAACGCAGGTTATAGTGCAGGTGTATATACTCCTGCTTTTGATAATCAACAATATAATATTAGTTATGAATACATTTTTTCAATAAATAATATTAACGGGTTAGGGTTAAGATGGGAAAAGTTTGATGGAGTTAATACTACAACTATAAATCAAGTAAACCAAACAGTGACAACAGGGCTTTATCCAATGTCAGGTAGTTTTTCAGTACAACTTAATGTAGGTGATACTTTGACACCAAAGTTTAAGAAAAGTGCAGGGAGTGGATCTGATACTATAACACTTCTATCCTCAACAAGTTTTGAAACTGTTGTAGCAGTGTCAGGGCAAACAGCATCAAACAATTCTCTAAGTTCTACTTTAAGGGGTGAGCTAGGCCAATTTGATTTCCTAAAAGGACTTATGACAATGTTTAACTTAGTTTCAATTCCTGATAAAGATAACCCTAATAATATCTTAATAGAACCTTATGCAGATGTATTTATTAATAATACAGCAAGTGGTACAACTTCAGATTTAAGTTTAGCTTCAAGGGGTATAGCCCACGATTGGACGGATAAGATAGATATTGCAGAAATGAAGTTAACACCTTTAACTGACTTAAATAAAAAAACAATTTTTAAGTTTGTTGAAGATGATGACGATTATTCATTTAATAGATACAAGAATTTAGTAGGTGGGCATTTATACGGAAGTAAAGAACAAGACGAAGTATTTTTTACAATATTGTCAGGAGTAAATGAAATAGTTGCAGAACCTTTTGCAGCTACCGTAGTGAAGCGTTTAATGTCGCAGTTTCCTGATTTTATAACTCCTTCAATTTATTCTATGACTGAAGATGGAACTTCTGAAAGTTTTGAAAACAGTCCTAGAATTATGTATAATAATGGAGTAAAAGATACAGGAGCTTCTTATTATATTCCACAGCAGAATGGTTTTTCTTCAGAAAATCAAACAGAATTTTTGCAGTTCAGCCACTTAACGGATATTCCTACTTCTGTAAGTACTCCACCTGCTGCAACAGATACAGCAGACTTCCATTTCGGACAATGCCAACTAATGACAGGAGTAGGTAGCTCAACAGCACTCAACTTATTCAGCTTGTATTGGCAACCTTACTATAATGAGTTATACAATGCTGATACTAGAACAATGACTATAAAAGTAAACCTAAGTCCTGCTGATATAAATACGTTTAATTTCTTTGATACCGTAATGATTAAAAACAGACAATTTAGAGTTAATAAAATAGACTACAAACCAAACGACTTAGCAACAGTTGAATTTATACTTGTACCATAATGAGCAAAATACCAACAATACCATACTTAACAGGGTTTACTGTAAAACCTAATACTACTTCATCATTAGGAGTTGTAACTTTTACTGACGGAACTAATGAAATAATACCTAACCAAACACAATGCGAAGCGTATGGATATACTTATGATAGTGTTTCTGGTACTTGTAGTGCGTTTAGGTATAATACAAATCTTAATATAGCTTTTGCTAACGAAAACAATAAGACTTATGGTGTAGGAAACTCAACAGAAACAGGTACTAACAATACTTTAGTAATGGGTGAAAATAATACTGTAAAAGGTTTTTCAAGAAACAACATTATAGTAGGAAATCAAAATGAAATAGCTAATAGTGTAAACAATGCTTTTGTATATGGCACTTTAGGAGAAGCTACAGCTGATAACTCAATAGTCTTAGGGGGTAATGCTTCAACAGATAATTTAGCTGAAAGGCAAAGTATTCATTTAATGTATGGAACGCAAACTACGGCAGGAGGAACTGTTGATAGTTACTTAAACAATATAACAGATAATTACTTTACTATTCCTGATAATACTGTAATGTATTTTCACGCTGATGTAATAGCTGTAAGAGTTGGAGGAACAGGAACAGGATCAGCAGGTGATTTTGCAAGTTTTGTAGAAAGAGGAGTGGTGATAAATAAATCAGGAACACTAAGTATTTCTAGGGAAAGAGATGCTATTAAAAGTTCAGGTACAGTTACTAATTGGCGACCAACAGCAACAGTTAATGGAACTGACTTTATTATGGATGTAAGAGGAGCAACAGATGTAACAATAGAATGGGCTAGTAATATAAGGTTTACACAAATTAAAACAGGAGTAGCACTTTAAAAAATAAAGATATGGCAGAAGAACTAGTAATGACTATAAACAGTAACATCAAAGGTGTTACTAAAGACACAAAAGAATTAAATGATACTCTATCTGAGCAAAAGAAAATTCTTTTAGAATTACAGCAAGAAGAAGTAGCTCTACAACAGAAAAGGGCTAAAATGACTGACTACCAAAGAAGTTTGTCAGGGATAGACAAGCAATTAGAGCATTTAAACCTATCTATAAAAGACCAAAAATTAGCTGTTAAAGGGTTAACTGAAGAACAAAGGGAATCAGTAAAAGAGCAAAAACAATATAATAAGCAATCAAAAGAAACTATCGCTGACTTTAATGTAATGGGTGTTTCATTAAATAGTGTCAAGAAAGGGTTTAGTCAAATTATTCCAACTGCTAAGGCTATGTTCGGTACTATTAAGGCAGGAATAATGTCTACAGGAATAGGTGCTTTAGTTATTGCAGTTGTGTCTTTAGCTCAATCGTTTAAAAGGTCAGAAGCAGGTCAAGAAAAGTTTCAAAGAATTATGGCTGCAATTGGTGCAGTAACAGATCAAGTTGCAGATGCCTTCGCTGATTTAGGAGAAATAATTATTGAGACATTCACTGACCCTTTACCTGCTATGACAAAGTTTGGAAAAGGGCTGTTAAAATTCCTTAAAGACCCTACAGGTGCAACTAGAGATATGTTTGTAAAAGCTGCTTTATCAGCTAAAGGATTTGTTAGCGAAACTTTAGAAGAAGTAGATGCACTTGTAGAAGTAACTAAAATGCGACAAAAAGCACACCATATTGATAGAAAGTTAAAGGTTGAAAGAGCTAAAGCAAATAGAGAAATAAACGACATAAGATTACAAGCTGAGGATAGAGAGAGATTTAATGCAACAGAAAGAATAGCTTTACTAAGAAAAGCACAAAAGATAGAAGAAGAAATAACAGCAAAAGAAATAGAGTCTAAGCAACTTCTTATAGATGCACAAGTTCTAGAAATGGAACAAGGTAAAAACAATATTGAGCAAAAAGATAAACTTGCTCAACTTGAAGCTGATTTAATTAATCTTGAAACTAAAAAACTAAGAAGTCAAAGATTATTGCAAACACAAATTACTACAGCTATTAATCAAGAAAGGGCTGATAGAGAAGCACTTTTAGATGAAACTACAGACGGTGCTGATAAATTAATACAGGCTGATAATAGTGTATTAGAAAATTACTTGTCTAATAACGAAAAAAGAAAAAAATCTGACGAAGCTATGAAAGTAGCTAGGTTACAAGTAACAAGTGCTATAGGTGGGGCTGTTGGTGCTTTGGGTAGGTTAATGGACGAAGGTTCAGCAGCAGCGAAAGCAGCAGCATTAGCAGAGATAGCTATAAATACAGGGGTTGGAATGGTTCAAGGTTTAAATATTGCACAAAAATCAGCAGCAGCAGCAGGACCTGGAGCAGCTTTGGCATTTCCTTTATTTTATGCTACACAAGTAGCTGCTGTGTTAGGGGCAGCAGCACAAGCAAAGCAAATCTTAGGAGCAGGAGGGGGAGGAGCAACTTCACCATCTACAACTTCACCTGCAGCGCAAACACCTGCACCACAAATGATGTCAGGAGCTTTTGATATATCAGGAGGAGTAGCACCTGAAGCAACTAGAGCTTATGTAGTAACAGATGAAATGACAAACAGTCAAAACCAATTAGCCAATATTAGAAGAAGAGCTACAATTTAAAAATCAAATAAAAATTAATTAAATATATTATATAATATGCCTTGCGAACAATGTGAAAACGGAAAATATAAATGGGGAAAGACAGGAAGCTGTGAGTACGACTCAGTAGCTGAATGTGAAGAAGCTAATAAAGACTATTACGAAAAGGAAACTAAGATTGTAGAATTAATAATTGATGATGATAGTCAAGAATTAGCTATTGATGCTATTAGTTTAGTAACATCACCTGCAATAGAACAGGACTTTGTTTACTTTGGGAAAGAAAAGAACAATTTAACTTTCGCTAAGGTAGATGAGGAGAAAAGAATGCTAGTTAGTCCTGCACTTATTCCTAATAAGCAAATATTCAGACATAACCCAAATACAGACTCAGATTACTATGTTTACTTTAGTCCTGATACAGTAAGAAAAGCATCTGAACTTTATTTAAAACATAACAATCACCATAAAGCTACATACCAACACCAAGATAGAGTTTCAGGCGTTCTAACAGTTGAAAGTTGGATTAAGGAAGGTGACCAAGATAAGTCTAAGCTATACGGTTATGACTTACCTAACGGCACTTGGTTTGTTAAAATGAAGATAGAGAATGATGAGCTGTGGCAAGAGATTAAATCAGGTTCTTTACGCGGATTATCAATCGAGGGTTACTTTACAGACAAGATGGAACAGATGTCACAAAAAGCACCAACAACTGAAGAAATTTTATCTGCTTTAAATGAAATAATAAACGAAAATCAAACAAAGTAATAGTTTATCTATTATATATTACAAACATTAATAAAACTAAAAAGAATTATGGACATTAAAGAACAAATCTTAGTAGCACTTGGCTTAAACAAAACTGAAGAAGAAGTAGTTTTAGCTTACCAAGCAAAATCAGAAGATGGAACTATTTTCGTTTCAACTGCTGAGGAATTAGAAGAAGGAGTAGACATTTCAGTTCTAACTGAAGATGGAACTACAATTTTATTACCTGTTGGAACGTATAAGACTGACACAGGAGTATCTTTCAGAGTTGAAACTGAAGGTATTGTTGCTGAGGTTATCGAGTCTGAAACTGAAGAAGTAGATACAGTTAAAGAAGAAGATTTATCAGAAGAAACAGTATTAGCTGAAGAAGATGAAAAAGAAGATTACGAAGAAGAAGCTGATGTTGCTGATTGGAAAGGTATGGAGAAAAGAATTGAAAACTTAGAAATTGCTGTAGCTAAACTTAAAGAAGCTAAGGTAGGAGGTGATGATGAAGTTGAAGAAATGTCCGAAGAAACAGTAGAACCTTCTACAAACCCTAAGTCTATAAAGACTACAGAAGTAGTTGAGTTCTCAGCAGAAGATGAATTAACTAAGTTAAAAGAAGAAAACGAAAAACTAAAGACTGAGTTAGCAGCACAACCTGCATCAGCACCTTTAGATACTAACAAATTCAGTTCAGACAGGAAACCTGTTTCAAGAGCAGAATACAAAAAAATGACAAGCAGAGAGAAATTCTTACACGATTTAAATAAAT
>VTLG01000425.1_pt1 | contig 10555 bp, 5 predicted proteins | sample 4694571 | NCBI WGS metagenome assembly VTLG01 (sample SAMN12604809, study PRJNA352737) | marine metagenome | biome: ENVO:00000447; feature: ENVO:00000209|ENVO:00000569|ENVO:01000036; material: ENVO:00002151; isolation source: viral sequences binned using virsorter ... | reverse complement strand
AGATTATATGGTCAATCGTCAGGGAACTCTAGTAGTTTCTAAATATGCAATGGGTCACAACATTCTACGACCAGCAATGGCTGTAGCACTTGTTGCTCCTGTAGCATAATAACCTTTTTTGTGGGATATAGTTTATCCTCTTGCTATGTCCCACGTTTTGTAGAGGGGTGACAGTAGTTCTCCATACCCCTCTACTCTCCTTTCCTCACTTTAATTAATCCTCAAAAATATGGCTATATCCAAAACTACTAAACTAGATGCTATTAATTCCATGCTTATTGGAATTGGAGAAGCTCCTGTTAATACACTTAACTCAGGACTTCAAGAAGCTGAAGTAGCTGCCATACTCCTTGACAACGTATCTCGTGAAGTCCAATCCTTTTGTTGGGCTTTTAATACCGATTTACGTTATAAATTAGGTACAAATTCTGATAAACATATTGTACTTCCTTCCAATACTTTAGTAGTCGATACAACAAAATTAAAAAGAGATTATAATACAGATATAATAGAACGGAATGGAAAACTGTATGACCGAACAAAAAATAGTTTTGAATTTGATGATGAAGTAGAAGTTGATATTACATACCTTTTTGATTTTGAAGAAATACCAGAAGTAGCAAGACGATATATTACACTAAGAGCAGGAAGAAAATTCCAAGAAAATATTCTTGGTTCAAGCGAATTAACTCAACTTCAATTTAAAGATGAACAAACTGCATTACTTAACTTAAAAGATTTTGAATCTCAAACAGCAGATTATAATATTTTCGACAACTATGATACTTATGCAGCAGTAGACCGAGGGTTAGGTTCTCCTGTTAATACACTTGATACGCAACGAAGACTATATTCCTAATTATGCCTTTAATTTCTAGTTCCATACCTAATTTAATTAATGGGATTTCCCAACAACCAGCAGAAATTAGGTTAGCATCTCAAGGAGAAAGACAAGTAAATGGTCTAAGCTCAGTTGCTAGAGGTTTAGAAAAAAGACCGGGAACAGAACATAAAGCAAAACTCTCTAGTACTGCGGAATCAGATTCTTTTGTACATAGTATACGAAGAGATAGAGATGAAGAATATACTATGGTTCTCAGTAGGACTTCAGGAACAGAAAACACTTTATCAAATAGTACTTTAGTAAATAATGATGCAACAGTTATAGTTTCTAGTACTTCTGGACTAGTAAAAGGAATGGCAGTAGCAGGAACAGGAATTTCAAGTGGAACAACTATTCTTTCAATAACTGATTCAACTAATTTTGAACTTTCTAAAGTTGCAACTACAGATAGCTCCGCTATTACATTAACAATAACGAATGGTAAAAATTTAGAAATCTATGATCAGGATGGTACGTCTATTCCTGTAAAATCTGCACCTACTGCAAATGCAGCTACTACTACTAGTAATATTATAGATTCAGATTTATCTTACCTAGAAACTACTTCAGTAGAAGATAATGTAGTAGCCACTACAGTTGCAGATACTACTTTCCTTATTAATAAAACAAAAATTGTAGAAAAAGCAGATGCAAATGGAGAAGTTTCAGGAGAAGGAACAACAGGATCAACTCAACACCTTTCTCCTACAGGATCGGATACTTTAGATTCTACTTATGATTACGAAGGATTTGTTTTTGTTAAAGTTGGAGATTATAGTTCAAAATATGTAGTACATTTAACAGTAGAAGGAGGAACACTTAATGGAAATACATATAAAATAGGATACCAAACTCCTGCATCTAATGTTGCACTTAACCAAGCACATACAGGAACACAAAATATTGCTGATGTGTTGATGTATGGAAGTACTAAATGTACAGGATCACATTGGGATACTTTTGACAGTACTGATCCTGAAGAAGGTTTTGGTGGAAGAAAAATAGCTGATGATGTAGATGAGAATGGAGATGCCGCGACAGGATCAGGAACAGACAAAGGATACTTTGATGGCTTCACTACTGGCTCAGGGACAGATGCTATGGAAGATGTACCTAGTCTTCCCTTTGTATTTTCATTAGAAAAAAGTTCAAGTGTTATTTATATAAAAAGTCAAGAACCTTTTAGTATAAAAACTTTTGATTCACATGGTGGTAAAGATTTAATAGGAGTTACAACTTCTACTACAGTTTTTACTAATCTTCCCGGAATTGGACTTCCTAATAATTATATAGTAAAAATTGCTGGTAGTGGTAGTGCCACTCAAGATGATTTCTATGTTAAATATAATTCTACTGATGAAGTTTGGAAAGAATCTATAGGTCCTAGTACGACATCTACACCTGTATATACAGGATTTAATGTATTTACTATGCCTCATCGATTGATAAGGTTATATGATGAACAAGGAACTCCTAATAAATACTTTCTTTATGAACCAGTAAAAGAAGCATCAGCTTCTAATGGAGCACCTGATCGTTATGGATGGTCTTCTAGGAAAGCAGGAGATGATACATCTAATCCATTTCCATCTTTTACAGGAGGAAAAATAAATGATATATGTTTTCATAAGAATAGATTTGGTATTTTAAGTGATGAGAATATAATCTTCTCAGTCGCAGGAAACTTTTATAATTTTTTCCCAATTTCTGTAATGACAGGATTGGATAGTAATCCTATTGACATTTCAGTATCAAATAATGAAGTCTCTATTCTTAAACATGCCGCAGCTTTTGACCAAAGTTTACTACTTTTCTCAGACTTTCAGCAGTTTAGTTTAAATAGTAGTGATGGTGCATTTACTCCTTCTAATGTCTCAGTAGACGTTGTAACTCAATTTGAAAGTACTTCAGAAGCTCCTCCTGTTTCTTCTGGTAAATTTGTTTATTTTCCATTTAAACGTGGTGAGTATTCAGGAGTAAGAGAATACTTTGTTGATATAGGATCTTCAGATTCTAATGACGCTACCGATATTACTGCTCATGTACCTCAATATATTAAAGGTACTATTAGTAAGATGGTTGTAAGTTCCACTGACCAAATGATAGCAGTATTAAGTACTGATGATACTAAACGAGTTTATATTTATAAGAACTTTTGGCAAGGTCAGGAAAAAATACAGAACTCTTGGAGTCATTGGATATTTGATGGAGATATTCTTAACTGTGCATTCTTAGGATCTACTCTGAAGTTACTTATAAAGAGATCTGACGGTATTTATCTGGAAGATTTAAACTTGAGTTTAGATTCCGCAGAAGCAGTTATGGAAGATAAGACTGCAGTACTTTTGGATAGGAGAGTAAAACTTGTGAATGGAAATACTGTAGCTGCTCATCTTCCGTACTTTGGAAATATACCTAGTAACATGGTATATGTCACAGACAATGCGAGAAAGATACTTGCTTCTACTGCATCTGCAACTCAAACTTTGGTAAATGAGTATTTAGCTGCTCATGCTACTAATGTTGTATATGCAGGAATCCCCTATACCTTTGAATATGAATTCTCAAGATTTATTCATAAGGAAAATGATCTTCCAATACAAACTGCAAAACTTCAAGTTAGGAATATTAACTTACTTTACAATAATACTGGATTCTTCAATATTAAAGTTAATGTAACTCCAGGAACTATTAAGATTCCAGATGGATCTGGAGGTACTACCGAAGTTACTCCTCGTACAAACTACTCTAAGAACTTCTCAGGAATGCTCACTAACACCTCTGCTTTTGGTGAGTATAAATTGCTCTCAGGGAGCTTCAAAAGCTCTGTCATGACAAATAGTTCTAACTGTAATATTATATTAGAGAATGATCAATACTTGCCGTGTGCGTTTATGTCAGCAGAATGGGAAGGATTCTTACATAAGAGAAACCAGAGAGTATAGATGTATTATAAGGATCATGTAAAGTCTTTTGAACCTTCTTATGTTGATCTTTTAGGGGATAATATGTGTGAGGTAGATAAAGATGAGGTATATGCAACTTCAGGACAAAATCCTAAAGAAGCATTAACTACTTCTATAATGAGAAGTGACCAGTTAATATGTTATTTTGATAAAGATAAGTTACTTGGTATTGGTGGGGTAGGTATAGAACTCAGTGGAGAAGGGATTCCGTGGTTCTTGAGAACTAAGTATTTTAATTCTTGGAAGAAAAAGAATAAAAAAAGCTTTCTCAAAAGTAGTAGATCTTGGATAGAACACATGGGAGAGATGTATCCTTCAATGTATAATTATGTAGACAAACGAAATAAAGAATCAATCACTTGGCTTAAACATTTAGGATTTCAATTCACACAAACTGTACAACATTACGGATTTCTTAGAATCCCTTTTATTAAATTTGAAAAGTATAACGGATAGATAATGGACCCATTTACTATAATGATGGTTGCTAAAGGCACACAAGCTGTAATGAACCATCAAGCTCAGAACGCTGCAGCAGCAGCTCAAAGAGCTATGAAGTATAAGCAGGATCTAGCAACTAAACGTGCTTTGAGAATTAAAGCTGGTTTTGCTCGTCAAGCTATCTCAGATACAGATCGAATGAGAGTTAGAAATATTGATATTAAATCTGGTATTGGTATTTCTTCTGCTGTAGCTCAAATGAAAGCTCATGCTTCTATGAAAGCTTCTGGACTACCTGAAGGAGCAAGTACAGATGGTTTATTACGACAAGCTAAAGGAAGTGTCCTTAATAAAACTACTAAGATGTTACAAGATTTAGATATGAAAGCATCTCAATTAGATTTTAGAGATCGTGAAATACAACAAGGAATGGATATGGCTTGGTTACAAGCACAACAAGCTATTGACAGTACTTCTTATGCTCAAGGTCCCGGAGCAATGGGATTAGCTATGGGCTTAGGAGGAGCTGCATTAGATGCTTATACTTTTGATCAAAAAGTTGGAAGTGGATCAGGATCAACAGGCAATACAGGACCTAAATAATGTCAGAATTTTCTACAGCAAATTATAATATAAATCGATTTGATAAAACTGCTGGTGTTCCTACTGCTCAAGTAGACAAACAAGGTGAAATGCAAACTGCAAATAAATGGAAACAAATTGCAGATGGTATTGGAATGTTTGCTGATAAAGGAGGAGAAGCATATGCTGCTAAAATAAATAGAGATCGAAGAGATGAAGCTGAAGCAAGAAGAAAAGAAATAGAAGCTAGGCAAGAAAAAAATAGAAAAGAAAATGAAGCTAGAATAGAAGCAGAAAGATTAAATGCTTTATATGGAGATAAAAATTGGCAGGAATTATCTGAAGCTGAGAAAGAAGAAAAATACGTTTTTCCACCTACAAAAGAAGAACAAACTAGAAAACGAAGTATTCTTACTAAAGATCAAAAGGATAATAAATACTTAAAAGAAGCTTATCAACAAAAAAGAACAGAAGGATCACTTAAAAAACATCAAGCAGAATGGGATGCTGTAGCTCCTAATTTAGTTGATAGAGTAGTTAAAAGATGGAGAGAACAAAAAAGTAATCCTGATGGAGAAAAAGATCTTACTAAATTTGCTACTGCAAAATTAGAAGTATATAAATTAGAAAGAGCAGAAGAAGATTTAATCGGACTTCCTCAATTAGGTAAAGCTCTTCAAAGAGTTCCATTGAATGATAATACTTTTCTTTCAATGGTAGCAAAAAGAAAACAGGAGTACATAGATGAGCAAGAGGATAGGAGTATTCAAGCAGGAATAGATACCTTTACAAATGACGATTTGGAAGGGTTTGATCTTAGTACTCCTGAAAAAATAGATGGACTTATTGAGCATATTTCAGCAGTACCTCTTCCTGGGTTTCCTAATGAAAAAGCTAGGTTACCTAATGGAGAAGTTATGAGAGCACATAGTAGAGAAAAAGTTCAGCTTCAAGTAATAGATGATGTTAATAATAAAGTTATGAATGCAACATCTTCTGATGATCCTGTATTTAAAGTTATAAAAGCTTTTACTGGTACAAATGCAAAAGATGGAAGGATAATGTATGAACGAACAGGAGTAGGAGATCATTGGAAAACAGCAGTATCAGGAGCTATGAAGAAAAAAGCAGCTTTAATTAAAAGTGAAAAAGAAGTTACTTCAGCTTCTAATAAAATTATAATTAAGAAAGCAAAAGAATCTTCACATGGAACTTTAATAAATGTTTCCTCTGCTTTAGACTATCAGACTATTGCTCCTGAACATGAAAGTGAAGGTATAAAATTGGATGAAAACGGAAAGGCAGTAGGAGTCCCTAATAAATTACAACAATTATTAATAGCTAAAACAAATTTAGAAGCTAATAAAGATGATTTTGCTACAGCTTCTATGAGTGATAAATATAATGAAATGAGAGGAAACTTAGTAGCAGCTATAAATAAACTAGATCCCAATCACAAAGAATTTGATATTTCCAATAATCCAGTAGCTACTAATATGAAGAAAGATTTTATTAAACAACTTGCTGAATTAGATGTAGAACAAGTACAAGCTATAAGAAAATCAGTTCATCAAAACCTAAATCAGACTCCTGCGATTGTAGTTATGAAACATGCTGCTATTAAAGTACGAATGGATGAATTAGATGAAGAAAGAGAAACATTAAAAGATCAACAAACTATAATTAAAAACGAACAACAAATAGAAAAACAAAATATAGAGAAAACAAGTAGTGGAAAAACTCGTACATATAGAGCAGAAATAAGAGATTCAAGTGGTAAAATCCTTTCTTCAGATAAATTACTGGAAAAATTACGGACAATCGAGAAAGATAAAGGACTTACTGATGCAAATTCTAGTACATTATCTCAGCTTTATAATACACAAATAAAAGAACAACAAAAAAAAGAACATATTAAAAAGGACACTACAAAACATTCCTCACTTTTTACTGAAATAACAAGTAAAGGTGTAGATGGAAAATTAAAAACTCCACAAGATTGGAAGAATTTAGAAACAGAACTTAATTCTCATAAGTGGATTGAAGGAAGTCCTCAAAAAACCCAACTTCTTAATTTAATTTCAGCAGGAAAAAATAAAACTGGAGATTTTGATAGACAAGTAGCAGAGTTAAAAAAAGAAAATGCTTATAGAACTAAATTATCTAATAAGTTAAAACCAGTAGAAAAGAATTTAGCTGATATAATAGCTAAAGTATCTCTTCCAGAAGGTGTTGAAGGAAGAATAACTGTAGAAACTGCATTAGGAAATTTACAAACAGCTAGAGATAATTTTGACAATAACTTTGAAGGAATTATTAAAGAAGGAGGAGATTTAGGAATTAATATTGATCATGATGATAGATTTGAAGATGCTTATGCAGAAATACTAGGACAACGAACTGAAAAAGAAATTTCTGATGTAAAGAAAAAATGGATACAAGAACATGAAAAAAATGAAATTTCACGAGAAGAATTTAAAACAGGACAATTAACTAGTATTAGAGAATTAATAGAAAATCCTCTTGTAAATAAGAAAGGTGAAAGAATAGAACCTTCTGAAGCTTTAGAAAATATTCAAGCTATTTTTAACGAGTCTTTACATAAAACAACAAGTACAGAAATTGGAGTTACTTTAGAGGATTCAAATGTATTTTCTGCTGATGATCAAAATAATCATATACGAAAACTTCAAGTTAGTATAAAAGAAAAAAGTGATCCTTCTAAGTTTGTTAGTCAGAGTTCAGTTATTGCTGAGTCTTATACTATGCAACAAGAAGCTACAGAATTAAGTGGAGAAGATAGGTGGTTAAAACTTGAAGAAAATATAGAACTTATTGAACAAGAATTTCTACTTGGAAATTTAAGTCAATCAGATTTTAATAAAGAAAGAGGTTTAATTAAACAACTTCAAAATGATGGTAAAGTCAAAACAAAACCAGCATTTAATGCAGGAGAAAATCATATTAAATCTTTGTTTGCTGGATATTTGACAAAATTTAATAATAATAAAATGTTTCTTCCTGTTAATGAAGACGGAAAATTATATGATACTTTAGTTCAAGATTTTAATTTTGCATGGGCTGGTTTAGCTCCTAAATTACATAATGCAACTGAACAAGAAAGAATAGCTGCAGCAGTTGAATTAGCAAGATCATACACTAAAGTTTATGCAAATGATACAGATCATCCAATAGATGCAGAAACAAATCAAAGACTTAAAGAATATCAAATGAATCCTTTAGCGTTAATGAAGCTAAAAAAGAAACAAGCAACAGAAAAAAGAAAGGCAGAAACTGCGGAAGCTTCAAAAAATAGAAAAGGGACAGATACAAATAAAAAGAAAAAACCTACTGAATTATCTGAAGAGGCTAAAAATAATTCTGAAATTTATCAAGATTTAGAAAATGATATGAGTTCTTATATAATAAATCCAGCAGCCGGAACTATTTCTGTAGTGACTACAGCACATGAAAATCCTCAAGGATGGTTAAGTATTACTAAAGATAAAATATTTGATGGTATATGGAATGACAAAAAAGAAACTTATGTTACAATAAGTGAACCATACGATATGGCAGCATTATAAAGGTTATCTATGAGTGAAGAGATGGAACAAATTCTTCCTGAACAAGAAGAAAACAAAGAGGTGCTAATTGAAGAGTCCTCGACATCTAGAGAAACTACTGAACAAGAAGTATTGGAAAATCTTCCTAAAAATATTTATAATGAACAACAGTTTCAACAAGAAGTAGATCAAACATGGGAAGATAAAATTTATGAAGAAAGTGCTACTTCTAGAGGATATGATCTTGATGAAAAAGCTACTGAAGAAGATCTTTTAAATCTTATGTTTAAAATATCGGATCATCCTAACGGAGATCGTCATGCTACAAATCTTATTAATAACTATTATAAAGAACAGGGCGATTTTAGAGATGGTGGAATTTTTGAAAATGTAGATGTTGCTAATCTCTTAAATCCTTTAAAAGAAGTTTATCCAGATGTTAAAACTATTTCTGATGGAGATGAGAAACCTAGACCAGTTAGTGTTTCCGCAGAAAAAATAAAAGATTTTTTATCAAAAGAATGGAATAGACGAGAGTATCCTGTTGAAACTTTTGGAATGGATGCTGTAAGTGCTACAGGACAGACTTTTAAAGAAATGTTAGTTGCTTTAGGATATTCAATTCCTAAAAGAAGTCTTATTGATACTGTAGCTAATATTGGGGATACAGGGATTGCAATGACCGACTCTCCATTAGGAAGTAAAGCTTGGACAAAGATTCCTCCAATTTGGATGTTACATAAAATGAAGGAATCAATTACATCTACACAAAGAAAAAGTTTTAAAGCTGTTAGTGATTATTACTTTCCTCCTGCCGATAAACCTCAAACAATATTAGGACAGTTAGCATTATCAGGAGGAGAATTTGCACTTGCATACGCCACAGGAAGATCTATTTATCAACATGTAGCTGTTCCTATTAAAAATTTAATGCCTAGAATAGCAGCAATGTTAGAGACTCAAGCTGGTGGAATGGCTGCTAAGGAAGTTATTGGAGGAACACTTATAACTACACCAGAAGAAAGATTAGCAACTGCTCTTCAAATGATGGGTGTAAAATCAGAGATGGTAGATCAGATAGCTGGTAGTCCTGATGATAATGTATTTGAAGAACGATTTAAATCTTTTGTAGATTCTATATACACAGGAGTAGGTCTGTCATTATTAGCTCCTTTAGTTATGATGACAGGAAAAGGAGCTTGGTATGCTTCTAAAGGTTCTAAAGAAAAAGCTCAACAAGCCTTAGCTTATGGAGCATCTTATTTTGATAGGATCTTTCATAATTTTCCTGTTGAAGAATCTATGAGATTAGATCTTGGTGGACCACAAGTAATTAAAACTGAAGAACTCCGAAGAATTGCAAATTTTGCTAAAGAACAAATAGAAAAAGCGGGTATTAAAGAAGAAAGTAGAAATAAATTAGCTAAAAATCTAAAAAAAGTTGGATTTAATGTTCGTGAAAAAAATGCTGTTAAAGAGATGCTTGAAGGTCAAGGTCTTAAAATGGAAGATGATATTCTTCAACCTCAGATTAAATTTGAAGATGTAGATTCTTTTTTAATTAAAAAGGATTCAACTAATAAAGAGTGGATTGATAGTATTAATAAAGTTATGAAGGGGATAGAAGATGGTGTAAGTTATGAAGAAATTATAGCTGGTAAAGTTGATTATTTTCCTTCATTGTATAATTTAAAAAATATTTCTGGTAAAAATAGAAAACAATCTATAGCTGAATTAGGAGAAATATTTAATAAACATTATGCAAATGCAGTAAAATCTCATCCTGAAACTGTGATGGATGCTGCAAAGATTCGTGCTCAATTAGAACACTTATTAGGAGGAGAAGAGAATGCTGTAACATATTTAAAAGAGTATGCACAAGGATCAGATACTCTTCCCGGAACTATGTTAGCATTACGACAATATCTTATTGAAGAAACTGTACCATTTAGAATGGCTGCAGATAATGTAGCAAATTTAAAACAAAAAGTACTTAGTGGAGAATTAAAAGCAAAAGATCCTGTATACAAAAAAGCTTTACTAGAGTTCTATACTAATACATATAAGTTAATGGATGTATTAGAAGCAGATGTAAAGTTAGCAGGAAATGTTGCAAG
>VTLG01015526.1_pt1 | contig 10556 bp, 13 predicted proteins | sample 4694571 | NCBI WGS metagenome assembly VTLG01 (sample SAMN12604809, study PRJNA352737) | marine metagenome | biome: ENVO:00000447; feature: ENVO:00000209|ENVO:00000569|ENVO:01000036; material: ENVO:00002151; isolation source: viral sequences binned using virsorter ... | reverse complement strand
CTCATAGAGGCGTTTTTAAGAAGTAGAATAAACGATCAGGCAAGTTTTACATTTACACCACCAGGCGAAGGGTTCAGCACAAAAACAGGTACTTTTGTTCAATCAAATGGTAGTGGTGCGGCTGGGACGATTATTACAGTAAGTTTTACAAATCATCTTGTCGCCATTGGTGATGTTTTGACAGTTGATTTTAGTTCTGGCCCTACAGATGGCTCTTATGTTGTCGCTTCTTCTGCTGATGCTAATACGTTTACATTAACTTCTACATCTCATGATAGTGCTTTAATAACAAGTCCTACTAGTGTTGATTTTTCGCTTTCTGGGGCTAGTCAATATGTTTGCGATTCTTGGACAAAAACAATACCTTTTAACAACAGAGCAATATTAAACTGTACTTTCAGAGAAGTATTTGAACCTTAATGAGCATACCTACAAGCGCACTTCAGGGTTTAACAAACAAATCTATTATTGAGTTATACTCTGTTGAATTAAAACCTGATATTCATTATACAAAAACTGCCAAAACAGCAGCTTATCAACAAGTGGATCAAACCATAACTATTACACTCAATAGTCATGGGTTTTCTGTTGGTTTAATTTTGAGTCTTGATTTTACTACAGGAACAGGAATTGATGGGATTTATACAATTCAAACAGTATCTGACGACTTAAATAGTTTTACCGTTACAGGTACTACATTACAAACAACTAGTGGAAGTGTTTCTTTTAATGTAAATGCAACAATAACAGATCCAACAGTTTATTTATTTCATAGTGGCAATAATATGAAAGATAGTTTGGATATTGTATGGCAGGCAAATACATATTCAAGGATGCCAGTAAAAGCTGATGGTTTTAAATATTCTGGTAAAGGTAAACTCCCAAGACCTACTTTGACCCTTTCAAATTTATTAGGAACTATTACAGCTATAATGCAGCTTACAAATGAAATTACGCCATTTGCTGATCTTGCAGGGGCAAAAGTTACAAGACGTAGGGCTTTGAGTAAAGATCTTGATGAAGTAAATTTTCCATCAAATGTTAACCCATATAAAAGCGGCTCTGTTGATCCTTCAGCAGAATTACCAAGGGAAGTTTATTTTATTGAAAGAAAAGTTATTGAAAATAGAAATATTGTACAATTTGAGCTTGTAAGTTCTTTTGACCTAATTGGCATTTCTGCACCTAAAAAACTTGTTACAAAAGCTGACTTTGCAGGTGTTGGTAGATTTGTTAATTTTTAATTATGACTTGGAAAAAATCCTTTATAGAATATGCAAAAAAACAAGCACCAGAAGAAGCTTGTGGTTTGCTGGCCATAATTAAAGGCAAAGAAACTTTTTGGCCTTGTAAAAATTTAGCAGAAGGTAAATTTGAATTTTTTATACTTGATCCTGATGATTGGGCAGAATGTGAAGATACTGGAGAAGTAATAGGTGTAATTCATAGTCACCCTAAAGGGTCTGCAACGCCATCAGATACAGATAGGGCAGCTTGTGAACATCTTGGCTTTCCATATTACATATACAGCATTGAACACGATCACTGGGAGTCATTTAAGCCTACAGGCTGGAAAGCACCTTCATTAATTGGTCGGAAATTTATTTGGGGTAAATATGACTGTTGGTCTATCGTGACGGACTGGCTAAAAGAAAACAAAAATATAAATATAAAGTATTGGAAAAGACCAAAAAAAATTAGAGATTTTATAAATAATCCAGAATTTGAATTTGCTTTACCTAAATTAAATTTTATAAAACAATCTAATAATAAAGATATAAAGATTGGTGATGTTTTGCTTTTTCAATCTGTCACAGGCAATTTAGATCATGTTGCTGTTTATATAGGTGATAACATGATATTGAATCATAATATAAAAGCTTTGAGTTGTAGAGAACTTTTTGACTTAAGATATCAGCAGGCACTTAGAGGAGTTTACAGATATGCGTCTTAAAAAAATAAAAGTTTATGGTAAATTAAGACAATTTTTGGGAAAGCCATTTTTTATGGCTGCGGTAAAATCACCACAGCAAGCGATGAGTTTTTTGATCGCAAATTTTGAGGGTGTGCAAAAACATATGAATGATCAAATTTACAAAGTAAAAATGGGTGGCAGAGTTATTACAGAAGAATATTTATCAATGTCTGGTCAGGGTGATATACAAATAATACCTATTGCAACAGGTTCTGCCTTTATAGCCCCTCTTGTTGGAGGAATATTTAGTGGGGCTGCTGCTGCTGCAACGGCTGTAGCTAGTGTTGCTGGGGCTGTTTTGACAAGTTCTGTAGTCACTACAGCATTAACAACTATTGGGACTTCAATGATTATTGGCGGTATTACAGACTTTTTATCACCTCAAAAACCTGTTCCAAACGCTTCCAATGTAAGTGACATTGATCCAGCAATAAGGGGTTCTTATTCGTTTAGTGGCATCCAAAATGTTAGTTCTAGTGGTGTACCAATTCCCATAATTTATGGGTCTGTCTTTAGTGGTTCAATTATAATTAGCTCAGGTACAGATACAGCACAAGTTGTTAAAAAAGATATAAAAAGCTGATGCCTAGATTAGTTGATGATCAATTATTTGGAGATATTAATAGAAAGGTTGGTGATCCTGACCTGATAGAAGGTGGGTTGCGTAGTAAACAATTTGCAACAGTAATTGATTTACTAGGCTATGGAGAAATAGATTCAATATTAGATGTTGGTGGAACTGGTGAAAATGGTATTATTGGTCAAAATACTTTCAGAAAAAATGTCTTTCTTGATGGCACACCATTAATGAACGCAAATGGTGAAAATAATTTTTCTGATGTAGAAGTTTTTGTAAAAAATGGTGCTGATGATCAAACACCATTACAAGAAATAAATGCGATTGAAAATACTATTCCTGTTAATGTAGCAGTCACAAATGCAGCTTCTGTAACAAGATCAATAACAGATTCTAATGTTGATAAAATAAGAGTATCAATACAAATACCAAGCCTGCAAGAATTTAGAGACGATGGAGACATTATTGGTGCTGAAGTAAAAATATCAATAAGAATTACAGAAAATGATGGAACTGTTACAAATCCAGTAGAAGCAGATGCAATTAATGGTAAAGCAACAAGTCCTTATGTTAAAGACTATGAAATAATATTTCCTAAAACTGAAACAGGTGATGTAAATTTAAACTTTCCTATTGACATAACAGTCATTAGAAATACAGAAGATGGAACAGATCCTAAATTACAAAATTCTACAAATTTCTTATCTTTAACAGAGATAATTACAGATACAAGTGCTTATCAAGGTTTTGCTTATGTTGCACTAAGATTTAACGCACAGGAATTTCAATCCTATCCAAAGCGGATGTATAGGATCAAGGGAACCAAGATTCTTATCCCAAGTGGAACACAAGTTGATAGTGATAACGGCAGAATTATTTATCCTGATGGATATATCTTTGATGGTACTTTTAAAACAGATGCTGATGGAAATCCTGCAAAAGAGTGGTGTGCAGATCCAGCTTGGATTCTTTATGACCTGTTAACAACAGATAAAGGTTTTGGAGGTACAAACGGTATAATTGATGCTGATACTTTAGATGTTTATAGTTTTTATTCTGCAAGTGCTTATGCAAGTGCTTTAGTTGATGATCCATTCACACAAACAGAGGAACCAAGATTTAGCTGCAATGTAATTCTAAATCAAAAAAATGATGCATATTCCTTAATTAATGATTTATGTTCTGTTATGAATGCGATGCCATTTTATAGCAATGGTACTTTACAAATATCACAGGACAGGCCAACCAATATAATAACAAACACATCTGATGTACAATATATGTTTAATAATACAAATGTCACGGAAGAAGGTTTTACATATCAAGGAGTAGGGCAAAGAACAAAATATACAGAAGTTGAGGTAGCATTTTTTGATAATGACACCCAGACAATAGATTATGAACTTGTAACAACTGAAGAAATAACATCTTTATCTGGACTTGAAACAAAATTTGGAAAAACTAGAAAAACTTTAAAGGCTTTTGCTTGCACATCTAGAGGTCAGGCAAATAGATTAGGACGTTGGTTTTTATTTTCAAATTTAAAAGAGTCTGAGGTTGTTTCTTTTACAACAACATTAGAAGCTGGTGTAATTGTAAGACCCGGAACAATTATTTATATTGGAGATACATTAAGAGCAGGAATCAGAAGAGGCGGCCGTATTAAGTCTGTTATTGATAAGAGTACTTTTTTTGTTGATGATACTGATAATACTGATCTACCCCTGAGAGGGCCTCAAATATCAGTTGTTTTACCTGACGGAACATCTACAACACGTGCTATAACTGCATACAGCTTGAAAAGTGGTAAAGTAATAGTTGAATCAGATTTCCCCTCTGAACCTTTACCAAACAGTGTCTGGGTTATAACTAACCGAGATGTTAGATTTCAAATTTATCGTGTTATTTCTATCGAGGAAAAAAATGATTTTGAATATACTATTACAGCAATAATTCATGATATAGATAAATATAGAGAAGTAGAAAATAACGTTTCTGGTAGAACGTTTAATATAACAACTTTAATAGATGAAAAACCATCACCGAGTAACTTAACGGCCACAGAGCAAATAGTCGCTCTTAGTAATAGAGCGGTATCAAAAATATTTGTTGCATGGCAGCCAATTCAAGGTGTTAAGGAATATTTATTAGAATTTCAATATGAAAATGATAATCCAGAAAGAGTAAGGGTAGCAAGACCTAGTTTTGAAATTTTTGAATCAAGAAAAGGCACTTATAAATTTGCTGTTAAGTCTGTTAATACATTAGGTAAATTAAGTTCTGGTACTTCAAATTTAACTTTCAATGCTGAAGGCAAAACAGCTTTACCAGAAGATGTACAAAATGTTCAAATTGAACCATTATCTGATCAATTTGTCAGATTACGTTTTGATAAATCAACTTCTGTTGATGTAATACATGGTGGTAATGTCATAATTCGTGGATCAAACTTAACAACTGGGGCATCTTTCACCGATTCTGTTGACGTTATTCCAGAATTATCAGGTAATGTAAACGAAACAATTGTTCCTAATATTGTAAATGGAACTTATTTCTTGGCCTTCAAAGATGATGGTGGCCGTATAAGTGCCAATGCTGCCTCAATAAAAAATATTTCAACACAACCTGATATATTTCCAAAACTAACAGTTTTAACAGATAGAGAAGATACAGATGGCACACCATTTAATGGAACAAAAACAAATTGCTTTTTTGACAGTAGTTTAAATGGTATTGTTCTTGGTTTAGAAAATAACTTAGATGGTGTCTCAGATTTTGATAACATAGAGGATTTAGATTTATTAGCAAATACAGTTGCTACAGGTGGAACATATGCCTTTGCAAATACTTTAGATTTAGGCGGCAAACAACCGGTTATTTTGCAAAGACATTTAGTAACTAAAGGATTTTATAACAATCAACTTTTTGATGACAGAAGCGAAAATATAAATACATGGACTGATTTTGATGGAACAACTGTCGCTATTGATGTAAACGCCAAAGTGCTTGTCGCGACAACTGATTCTGACCCTGATACTTCAACATCTGGTACTTACACAATAAATGACGGTTCAGGTGGTGCAGGAAGTATAATAACTATTTCAAAAGCTTCACATGGCTACTCTGTAGGAAGTTTTGTAACAGTTGACTTTACATCAGGAACAGGCGTTGATGGTGATTACCAAATACAAAGTATAACTACTGGTACTTTCACCCTTACTTCTGCAACTTCTTTATCAACTAGTGGTAATTGCAATTTTAGTGCTGAGTTTAGCCAGTTTAACCCCTTTATAAATGGTAAATATATTGCCAGAGGATTTAAATTTAGATGTGATCTTTCAACAAAAGATATTGCTCAAACAATTGAAATTGAGGAGTTGGGATATACAGCACAAATAGAAAGCAGAACAGAGACAAGTCTTGGCAATGCAGGGGCTTCCGCTGGTGGGTTTATTGCATCCGGCACGGCAACTAAATCAGTTACATTTACAAATAGTTTCTTCACGGGCCAGTCAGGGACTAGTATTGCGGCAAATTCTGTTTTACCTTCAATAGGAATTACTATTGAAAATCAATCACAAGGAGATTTCTTTGTGTTATCAAATATAACTGGAACTGGTTTTGATATTGATGTAAAAGATTCTAATGGTAATAATGTTAATAGAAATTTTAAGTACGCTGCAACAGGATTCGGGCGTGGTAGTTAATTTAGTGATAGTATATAATTAAATATTATTTTGTATCAGACATGGCACAGGCTGCAGATTATACAATTGAAAACTCAACGGGCGCTAACGTAAGGACTGACATAAATACCGTTTTACAAGCTATAGCAACAAATAATTCAGGAGACTCACCTGCTAGTACAACTTTTGCAAGTGGATTTTTTGCTGATACTTCAACAAGTATGCTGCGGATAAGAAATACAGCAAATAACGATTTTATCAATTTATTTACATTAGCTGGCGCACCTGCTTTTGAAATAGATGGAACTATAAATGGAATATCTATTGGTAAAGGTGCAAATTCTGTTTCTGGTAATACAGTTCTTGGTGAAAATGCTTTAGATGCTAGTGGCCTTTCGGGCGGAAATAACACCGCAGTGGGTATTAGAGCTATGACCACACTTACTTCAGGCAGTCAAAATGTGGCAGTGGGAAACAATGCTATGCAAGATGCCACTATAGCTTCTGGAAGCGTTGCAATAGGTGGTAATGCTTTAGCAAATGTTACTGAAGGTTCAAACAACGTTGCAATCGGAAGAGATGCTTTAGAAACAATTACTCTTGTAAGTAATATGGTTGCCGTTGGATTTAAATCTTTAGAAGCAAACAGTACGGGGACAAATAATACTGGATGCGGATATGCAACTTTAAAAGATAACCAAGGTGGCCAAGATAACACCGCAGTGGGTAACACTGCTTTAACTGCAAATCAGACGGGAAATTACAATACGGCGGTGGGTGCAGATGCACTTGATACCCAAACAGCCTCGGATAACAACACTGCGGTTGGATATAACTCACTTACAGCAAATAGTTCTGGTGCGGAAAACACGGCGGTAGGGTCAGGATCTTTAGACACTAACCAAGATGGAGAAAAAAATACCGCTGTTGGTTTTGGCTCTTTGGATGCAAATGTTTCAAATGATCACTCAACTGCGGTAGGTCATAACGCTCTTACAAATAGCACAGGCGCTCAGAACACTGCATTGGGATCACAAGCAGGCGATCTATTAACCTCTGGTTCAAACTGCTTGACTCTAGGTTATAATGCAGATCCCTCGGCCAATGATGCAACTAATGAAGTAACTCTTGGTAATTCAAGTATATCGGCTATTCGTTGTCAAGTACAAACAATAAGTAGTCTTTCTGATGAAAGGGATAAAAAAGATATTGTTGATTCAGAAGATGGTCTTGATATAATAAATGCACTTAGACCGAGAAAATTTACTTGGGCAATGCGTGAACCTAGTGCTAATGATGGAAAGACAGAACTTGGTTTTATTGCACAAGAAATTGATGCAGTATTAGGTGATAAAAATGATTATATTGGTGCTGTCTATAAATCTAATCCTGATAAATTAGAAGCGTCTTATGGAAAATTTGTACCAATATTAGTAAAAGCGGTACAGGAATTATCAACAAAAGTCACAGCCCTAGAAAAAGGGTAAACTCTAATTAGTTAATCTTTTTAATTATGGAAGAAAAAACAGCAGAAGAAATTTCAGAAATTTTTACTAATGCAAGTGTAAATGTAACTCGTATTAATAAATATGCAAATTTTACAGAATTTCAGGATAAAAATCCCAATGACAATACAACTGAAACTGAATTTAAAGCTAGGGTAAAAAGAAATTCTGATCATCTTGAAATTATTAAGGCATATAAAAAAGTTGATGAAACAACATCAATTTGGACGACACAAGATTTTTCTGCAATAGATGCTGCCATAGAAAAAGCAAAAACAATCTACTCTTAATTTATGAATGTACAAAAATTACAAGAAACAAAACAACATTTAATATTAGAAAAAGAAAAACAACTTGCAAATCTTTATGAAATTTCTGGTGCTATTAAGTTATTAGATCAACAAATTTTACAATTACAAGAATCTGAAAAAAACAATCAGCCAGAAACAAAAACAACAAATTTAAATTCACAGATACCCAACAGTTTAAAAAGTTGGGGTCAGTAATTTAAAAATGCTAAACAAAATTTCTTCAGTTCTTTCTATTTTATCTTTTATTATTAGTATTACGACTATTGGTGCGGGATGGACAGCTTACAAGTGGGTAACTAGCCCGCAATTTGAAGCAATGATGATGAAAAAAATAATGACTTCAGTAGACAAAGTTTTACCCAAACAAATAGATAAAAAACTACCAAAATTTAGTGGCCCTGTGCTGCCTTTATGATTTGTTGGAATTGTAAAACCGAATTAGTTTGGCGTGAAAACAAATCGTTAAAAGGTAATAAACCTTTATGCGATAGATATTTAATGCAATCAAATTTTACTTGTCCAAAATGCGAGGCTTATGTTGAATTTTTTCATAAATAATAAATGATTTCTCGTTTTTTTAAAGAATTAATAAAATTTTATGTTGATCGATTAATGAATTGGTTACGAGTAAAAAAATTAAAATTAGAACTTGATAATGAAATAAAAAAATATCATGAGAAATTAGATAAGAAAGTAAAAAAACCTGAGATAAGAGAAGTTGGAAAGTTTGGAGAAGATGGCTGGTCTATTTCTATTGGTGATATAGATGACGATAAAAAGAATTGAAATAAAAGAAATTGACGTACCAAGAATAAGGATATGGGAAACTGAAATACCTACATTAGATTTAATATATAAACCAGTTGTAGATATTCCAGGATGTGTTGATGCTCATAGAAATAATTTAACAGGTCTTATAAATGAAGATGAATTAGGCACATATCAAGCTTGTGGAACGTTCAATATACCCAGCTATGAGCCATTGGAATATAATCCTAGTGAATTTATATATGTACCTACAAATCAACCGTCACAAAAGCAGCAAGAGGATGTACAGGCTCAACAACTTAAGTTACCAGTTAAGAAAAAAGAAGAAATAATAATACCACCCTGCCCAGGTAAAAAAGATTTAAGAGTAGGAAGTTTTGTTAATGAAAAGCGTTTAGAGCGTGTAAAAGGGTATGTTAGAGGGGAAGACGGTATTGAATGTATTACTCTGTATGAGGACGTTCCGTTCAAAGATCAATATATACCAAATTTACCTACTGTTATTTCTACTGCTCTTATCGCTAGTGTGGCTGCGACTACTCCATTACTTCTTAATTTAGTAAAACCAGTTGTTAAAAACCTGATAAAAAAACTAACAAAGAAGAAAGATGTAGTAAAATAGTCATATGAAAGAAAAACAAGAAAGAGATTATTATGATTACACTCCTACAAAAGGAGAAGAAAAATACATATATTTTTATGAATCAAAGTATCCAAACAAATTTAAGTTTAAATTAAAAATTGTATAATAATTATCCGTAGATAAGTTTAATACCCGTGACTTGTCTACTCTAATTTATGAATGTGCGGTAATACTTGATTTTTTCTTTCCTTAACTATTACATCTTCACATAATTTGTGGTAAATACTGGTACTGGCGTATTCTATTCCTGCAATTTTTAACTCTCCACAATTTTTTAAACGTGCCAGTTCATAATTTAATCTTTCTTTAGATAATATCTGCCTTTGTATTTGTTCTTGGGTCGTAGCAGACTGTAAGCAAGCATCTTGAAATCTCTGATCTAATGGGAAAGTAAAGGTCAAAGCCACACCAAAATTTATACCTAGAGAATCTTTGTTACCACTATAGTTTTCCTGCTCAAATAAAATTTCACCTGGGCTTGTTAAATTACCTTCATCGTCAACTGCTGGGTTATAAAAAGGAGTCATATATGTATAATCCATTGGTCTTTTTATATTTAAATTTGTAGTGACAAATGGTGATACAGACATTTGTGGGCCTTGGCATCTAATACCATTACCGTAATAATTTTCTATAGTATTTCCCTGTAGAACCTGCGTGGCAAAGTTTGATACGGAACCAGACGCAGATGCCGATGGAGCCGCAGTGTTTGAGGTATTAGCAAACACTGGACTCCCAATTAATAATGTTGCTATTGTGAAAATACTGTAGTTGTATCTGTTACGCTTTCTGATTGTATTGTTCGAGTTATATCTGTTATAGAGTCTAGCCCAGGTGGTGTATAAACTTCTGTAAATTGAAAGGCATTGCCAGGATTTGTTTGTTTCCAGTTTGGTTTTTCTCCTAAATCTAAACCTGTCCATGTATATGTTGTTCCGTTTATAGTTTCATTAACAGTTGCGTTTGGAGCAGAGATAGTCGTTCCATCATGTTCAACACCTGATCCTGTAACTGAATATGTGTACCCAGAATTAAAGTTTGTTGTTCGTATAGTCTCTGTAATATTTGTGGTAGTTTCTGTGCGTGAAGTA
>VTLG01005047.1_pt1 | contig 10557 bp, 4 predicted proteins | sample 4694571 | NCBI WGS metagenome assembly VTLG01 (sample SAMN12604809, study PRJNA352737) | marine metagenome | biome: ENVO:00000447; feature: ENVO:00000209|ENVO:00000569|ENVO:01000036; material: ENVO:00002151; isolation source: viral sequences binned using virsorter ... | reverse complement strand
ATGATCTTTCCAATCAAACATATACCCACCAATCTTAGATAATTTCTCTAAAGGATTAGGTATATTGACAATATTTTCTTTCAGTACTATATCTGAACTTGCGTTTGATGTAATATCTCCTTGTGCGCTTATTGTTCCTGCTGATGTATTTGCAGCTCCAACACCTAATGCAGCCACTTGTAAATTCGTACTAGTCGCTAAACTCAAACCATTAGCATCTTGTGTAAGGTGTGTTCCTGCTGCTACACTAAATGTAGTACTTGATAATCCTATACCAGAACCTGCTGAATAAGTTGTATCTGAATTTGTTACTGTTTCAGTTGCAGAAGCAATAGCTGTAACATGACCTGCACCATCTAAAGTAATATCTTGAATATAAGTTCTTCCAGAATTATCAACACTAGCTTGTGAACTTGTATCACTATGATTTAATGTAACACTTCCCGAGCTTCCACCACCTGACATATATGTTCCAGCAGTTACTCCTGTGATATCTCCTACATTATCTGTTGCACCTGCAGTTATTCCATCTAATTTAGATTTTAATGCATTTGTAAAGTTGTTTTGTGTTAAACCACCATCTCCGACTGAATATGTTGTATTAGTGTCTGTAGAGGTTACTGTAACAGCTCCTGTTGCTCCACTAATAGATACATTAGAACCAGCTACAATAGATGTAACACCTGTATTACTAAATGTTGTTGAACTTAATGATAACCCTGTGCCTGCACTATATGTTGTATTTGTGTCTGTTGGTGTTACCCAAGAATTATCTCCTCTTAAAAAAGTAGAAGAACTAGCTGTCCCTGTTGCAGAAAGCATTGCAATATCAACTGCATCTGTTTGTATAGTAGCAGCTGCTGTTACATTTCCTGATCCGTCAAATGATCCTGATGACCAAACGACATCTCCTGTCATTGCTATTGTTCGAGCTGTAGCAAGTGCTGTCGCTGTTGCGGCATTTCCTGTAGCTGAACCGGCACTACCAGAAACATTTCCTGTAACATTACCTGTTAATGCTCCAACAAATACTGTTGAAGTTAATGTTCCTGAACTTGGATTGTATGTTAAACCTGTGTCTGATTCAATACCTTGAGCTCCTGTTGCTCCATCAACAAAGACAGGATATACTGTTTCGTTTGCTGAATTGTTTGCTGATACTGTTATATCATTAGCTGTTGGTGCTGATGTTAATGCAGTGGCCCAAGTTAATGCACCATCACCATCTGTTTGTAAAAACTGGTTAGCAGTTCCGTCATCTGTTGGTAATGTTAATGTAACATTAGCTGATACTGTTGTAGGTGCTTGAATAGCTACATAATGTGAACTATCGGCATCTCTAAATTTTATATCTTTTTGAGCATTAATATATACATCATCTTTAAAATATGCTGGATTTTCAAATTGAATTGAATTTGAAACATCTAAACTATTATTGATTGTACTATCAGCATTAAAGATAAGTCCATCAGTATTTTTATTATATAATACCCCACCTGATAATAACCATTGGTCAGTTCCACTTGTACCTGCTGCTCCACCTACACCTTGATATGAACCTGTAAATGAAGTAATACGAACAACATCACTATTTGATGCTGATGATGTTAAAGTAATAGATGTTCCGTTTGTTGCTGTATAATCTGTTCCACTTCTAAGTAAAGCGCCATTTTTAAATACTAATACTTTACCAGAAGCATAACTTAAAGTGTTACCACCATTGTCTGCTCCAGAGAATACTGTATTTGATGTAGCTCCGTCTGAACCGTCATAATCAAAATCTTGAAAAAAGAAGTATTGATCTTGTAGATAATTAATAGCATTTACAACACTACTTTTATCTCCTGTAACTAAATTACCTATAGAACCAACATCTGTGGCTAGGTCATTGTACTTTTGTCTCCAATTCTCAAAAGTTGAACTGGTATCTACTACTCTTGTTGCCATTGTAATTTCTCGTTAATCTGTAATAATATTTGTTTCATTTCTTGAACTTCTTCTCTAAGAGTATTTATCTCATTTTCTTGATTTCTGTATCGTTCCTTTAACATTCTTGCTTTTATTAATGTAGATGTATCTTTATTAATAATAGCCATGTTAGAATCATCTCTAATTAAATTTGGTTGTCCTTCTATCTTACTCATTATGTACTTAATGCTATTGCTCTAAAATTCTCTATTAAAGGAGGATTAGCACTATCTACTCCTTGTAATACTATTTTAACAGAAAATGTTGTAAAATCATCTAAACTTTCTATTTCATAAGTATATTCTTTAAAATCTGTTGCATCTGGTTGAACTGCTGTTTTTATTGTTGCTGATGTCCAACCAACATCATCAAATTGTAAATTTGAATCTGGTCCTAATACTTTATAATAAACATCTATGGTTGGTGGTGTAGCAAGTGGTGTCCTGTATCCATCAAAATATATATGAATACTATTAGCGGGATTTTCTAATTGAACTTGTTTTGTCATATAAACAGCTGCATTACTATCTCCTCTAGCTTCTGTAGCTCCTACATAAGTTCCAGCTTGTACATCTGTTGATGAATCTACTTTATTAATTCTATTTTGTATAGCTATCATTCCTAAAGTATCAACATCTAAAACAGGTGAAACATTATTTGCTGTAGAACTTAATTGACAAGTTAATTCAAAACTTTTAGCACCACCCATTTCATTTGATTCATTAGTTCCTGAAGCAACAATTTTAGGTACAGATAAATGATTATTATCATTTAATGTTATTGTTGTTGAACTAGTCTCTTTTGTATATGCAGCTGGTGGACTTGCTAAATATACAGGTTGTGTTGCACTAGTTCCCAAGAATGTTGTTGTTATAGCTGTATTAGGTAATTCAACACTTGGTACTGCGGTATGTATTATATCATAATAAACATTAAAGGTAGCTGTGACACTATCTCCTCCACCTGTTGTACTTTCTATTGCACTTTGATAATTAGGAGTTGTTGCTGTTCCATCTACTCTCGCTGGCCATGTTGCAAGAGGTATTGTAATTAAATATTCGTCCATATCTGCCATAATCTTAGCAGTTCCATCTGTAGCACCTGAAGCACTTGTTCCAGCTGTATGAGTAGTATTAATATATTCGATAGGTATTCCACCTAATGTGTCTTTAACTGCAGCTACTGTAAGTGTTATAGCTTGACTATCTTTTGTAAATACAATCGTATCACTTACTGCATATCCTTGTCCTGGATTTGTTATTACAACGGAAGTTGTTGCAGTAGTAGTTGTAGTAATTGTCGCTGTACACCCTGTTCCACTTCCTGATGAAGAAGTTTGAAGTAATGTTTGTGCATCAGCTGTTAAACTTGATAATCCTGTTATCGTATCATCTGTAAATGAGAATACTGAACCTGTTCTATCTCCAACAACTCCCGCTATTGTAATATTAGATTTATTTTGATCATAATTACCATGTGAATAATGTCTGACTTTAAATGTTTTTCCTCCTGAAACTGTTTCAATCGGATTACTTAAAAGTGAGTCTGTTCCTAATGTATCATTTTCAAATATTACTGTAGCTGCTGTTCCTGTTGTAAAGCTAGCTCTATTAAGAATCATTTTTAAGTCTCTCATTTGGTCTGGAGTCCAAGTTGAATTATTTTGTGACTTAAATAAACTTCCAGCATAAGGTTGTTGATCTATAAAATCATTGGTTGCTATATCTTGTGCACCCATTTCTGATACCCATGCTGTATATACATTAGAATTTGAACTTAAAACTATACAATATTCTCTACCTGCTTCTAAATAAACAGGTGAAGGAAAACTGAATTTAGTAGAACTAGATGCATCAGCTGAAACATTTATTGAAGATGGATATAAAGTTATTTCTCCAAAAGGTACTACTTTCTGTGTTGGAAAACCATTTTCCATATGTCTTATTTGTACTGTAGCAGGTAATGCTGTATCTTTAGCTCCAAAATAGAATTCTACTGAGGTAGCAAAAACACCACCTCTTGTATTTACTATAAATGATTGTGCTAATGGATCTTGATAACCTAATATATTTTCTTCAGTTTCAACAGTTGTCTGCATTCTATCTTCAGAAAGTTCTTGTGTAACAATTCTACCATTTCTTGTAGATATAATTTCTTCTTGAAGAACTTTTATTTCACCTGAAGCTCGATATTGTGCTATTCCTTGTGATAAAGAAGTTGCTGCGTTACTTGAACTGTCTGTAACTTTTAAAGCTTTAGTTCCCGTAGCAAAGTTTAATAAATTTGTATTTGGAATACTAAATGTAGCAGACACTCTACCCAAAGCATCTGATCTTAATCCAGTTCCTTTAGTTGTTCCATCTCCTACACCATATGTAGATGAAGTAGGTGTCATGTGTGCATTGACATCTATACCATCAAAGAAAACATAATATCTAGTATTAGGTTTAAAGTTTGCTCCTGTTACAGTTATATCTCTTGCTCTAATAGTTTGTGCTATGTTAGTAGATACTAACCTATCTGCTCTGGTTTCTGTAAATTCTTCTACAACAGATGTAGTTACACCTGTACGAACATCTCTAGAAGTTGTACTAGTATTAATTATTTCAGTTATTGCATTATGTCCTGGTCTATGTGCCATATACTATCCTCAACTTATGGTTCATCTCGATCCCACCATGAATTTGCACCAGGACCTATATTACCTGGAGCTTCTCTTTCTCCTGTCTGGCCCCAAAATTCTCTTGCTACAAAATTAGGTGTTGCTGTTGCTCTTCCACCTGTTGTTGTAACTACAGGTTCTCCTACCCAATCTGTTTGCCAATTATTCCATATTGTTCCTAATGCGTTTTCTACTCCCTGTAATACAGTATCATAATCACCTTCAGTTGTTCTTCTGACTGAAGGTAATCTTTGAGTATCAAACCATAAATCTTTTGAAGGACTTAAAGTAACAGTACCATTAAATATAACTACATCATAAGGATTAACAAATTCTGTTGTTGAAGCCTTATCAATAGTAACATAAGGTGTTTCTGTAAATGGTAATGTAATTAAATCTCCCGTTTTTGTGTACCCTGATGAACTACTTGTATTAATTGATAATTCTACAAATCTATCATGGTGCATTGGTCTTAATGTACCTGTTGTTCTATCAACCCCTATTTTATAATCAGGATGAAAAACATCTCCTGTTCTATGTCCTCTAAAAGTATCAGTTACAAAACCAGACTTAAATCTATCTAATCCATCTGCGTCTTGTATTGATGTTAAATTCGTTTGTTGTTCTAATGCATTTAAACTTGTAACTCTTTCTAAATTTCTAACTCTACCTTGTATTCTACCAATATCTTTCATTGTATATCGTCTATGATCTTCTGATATAACAGAAACTTTAGCTAAAGATGTTGTGTAAGCTGGTATATTAAGAGTATGTAATAATATTGAATTTGAAGGTGTTGTTGGAGCGGCTGGTTCATCAGCTGCTTCTCCTGTAGCTACAATAAATTGTCCATCTGAACTTAATGCTATTTTATCTACTCTTGGTAGATAATGTACCAAAGCTGTTGTTGATAATGATGTTCCGCTTTTTGGTAAATCTCTTGTTTTAGCTCTAGCACTTGTAAATTCTTCTGTACCATATGCTAATGGTTGTGCAGTTATACTAGATACATCAGTAGGTGATGCTGGATTTAATGCAGTTGCTACATCATGTAAAGAATGTACATAAGACCTGAAATCAACAGCGTCTGCCAATTCAAATTTACCATCAGATTCTAATCCTTGTGGGTTTATAATATTAGGAACATAATGTGGTATAGCTTCATACGGTAAAGAAGCACCTTCAGCGGCACCACCATATGAGTTAGCTGTATAAAAACCTCCACCGCCAGATGTAAAGTAATCAAATATAATTTGTATCTCTCCTTGAGGTTTTGGAGCTCCAGCTTTTCTTTTAATTGAACCTAATCCATAATAGCCATCTCTTTGACCATCATCTAATAAGTAATTTCCTGTGATATCTTTTGATTCTGCTGAAATTGCAGTACATACTCTACTATTTGTAGCTGTGTCTGTATTATGTTCATTAGTTACTGTATCGGCTGTTGTAAATGTTGCTTCTGATTTATAATAAAAATAGATGACTGAATCACCACTTTTTTGAATAACTCTACCTATTGCTCCTGATACACTACCTACTAGTTTGTCACCTGGATTACAAGTTCCCATTCCAGCAGCTAATGTCATTTTAGGAGGTAATGCAACTGTTGTGCCTAAGCTATTCGTACCATTTGATTCATAAACAGCTCTTAATGCATATACATCAGGAACACCTAATGTTATTATTTCATCATTATAATTTGTTCCATAAACATCTGCAGACGCTGAACCAGCTGGTGCAGTTGCAGATGCAGTTGTAACTTTAACGCCTCTTGCTCTGTTTATTGTTTTAGAAACAGTATTGTCAGCTACATCTTGAGTAACAGCATATACAACTTTTAATTGATCTCCATCAGTAATAGGTGTTGAAGCTGAAGCTGTAATTGTGATAGCTCCATCTGTTCCACCAGCTGCTGCAAGAACTCCTGATGCTTCTGCAATATCTACAACATCTCCTTCGTCAGCATCTGAACCTTCAGCTGACTCCATAATAGTAATCATATAATCATTTGCATCTTCTGCAACTAAAACTCCATCATCTCCTGCCTGGATTGAAGTCGCTGTTCCACTACTTACAGTTGTTGCCTTTTGTCTCCTAACTACTACTGAATTTGGTGTTAGTGAAGATACGAAATCTTTTGGTGTTGCAGCTATTGCTACTGTTTTTTCTTGTTCTTGTAATTGTGCTCTTTGTCTAATAAACTTACCTGATGTAGCTACTGCAGCGTTATCAACAAGTTCTAATTCTGTATCAGTTGTAATAGTAGCTACGATACCAACACTAGCACCTGTACCACCGATTAATACATCTCCTTCTTTTAATTCTTGACTAAATTTAGTATTAACACCTGTGACTGTAGCATCGTTTGTAGCTGTAGTACCAATAGTACCTGTTACAACAAATTGATTGTCTGTTAATACTGTATCTGCTGTAAATGCTGCTGAGTTACTTGTTCTTGATGCTTGATAAAGACTTCTTACTCTATCTGTTGAATAACTTTTAACAGCTGATGATTGTGTAGCATGTAATTTATTAGCTGTTATAGCTGTTGAAGTATCCCATTCAACTCTAATATATTCATCAGCTTGGAAAGTTCCTTCTACATCCATAACATATAAAGCTACTCCTGAAGCAACACTTACTGCAACTGTTGCTTTAGCTCCTGATGTTGCACCAACAATTCTTTGTCCAGCTGTTAATTTATAATTGGCCATAGTTGCTTGAACTGTAAGTAATGTGTACATACGAATATCAAACAAATGTATTTTAAATAAATCAGCTGCTATATGAACTCCTGAACCAGGATTACCTGATGTATAATTAAAGTATCTACATCTAGCTTGTCCTATTAAAGTTCCTGATGCTGTGGCATCAGCTAGATTTGCTTTTTGATCTGCATGTAAATCAACTATACCAAATGGTGTAACTTCTGAAGCACCTGTTCCAAATTCTGGTTGACCTAAAACACTTTTAATATTATAATAATTACCTATTTCAAAAGGAACAGCTAACGCACCTGCATCTTCTGTAGTCCTTGCTTTTGAAATAGTAACTAAGTTTTGAGAAGGCTTATCTACTTCAAATCCTTTAACATATCCTTTACCAGGTGAAACAATACCAACAAATTTAGTTTTGTCACCGGGAGTTGTAGTATTAGATGAGAGATAAACACCATTGTTTTGTTGAGTATTTAAATGTTCTCTTAATTCTAAATTAAAAGGACTAATAACATAATCACCACTTTCATCATAAGTTCTTCTCGCTAATGTTTTTTCTAATGTGTTATAAGCTGTTATAGCTGTTTGTTTTGTAATTATACCAGCTTCTACTCTTGATAATTCAATGAAGTTATCAATATCTTGAGTACCACCTATAGCTTTTTTAACAAATGTTAATGCTATTTTTAAACGATTAGCACCTGGTGCATTCTCATTTGATGAACCTGTTGCATTATCTAATAGACTTGAATCATCAGTTGATGATGTCAAACTTTCTGTTATTTGTAAACCAATTCTGTATGTTGGTGTGTTTGCGTATTTGTCTAGTAGAATTGTTTGTTCATCACATCTTACAAAGAAACCTCTTGTATAAAATATACCTGAACGAACTGTGGCTGCAGAACCTGTAAATGTAGCACTTGCTGAAATTGTTTTGAATTCGTTATCTGAATTACTAGCGTTTGAATAAGCTCCAGCTGAATTTAGTGATACTTCTTCTATTTCTTCATTATCTTCAAATGTACTGTAATATGTTGTTCCAGAAGGGTTACCGGTCTTAACATAAGTAACAAATAGAGTTAATTCATCTCCATCAGTAGTCTTGGCTGCTGAGTTAATAACTTTACCAACAACTCCTGAAGTTTTACCTTGATAGTATTTCCCAACTGCTGCAGCTCTATATGTCTCTGCTGTGGCTGTTCCACTACCATTTGGATTCGCGTCATTGACTTTAACAGCATAATATTCTGTATTAACTGTTACTGTACCACCCATGACAAGAGCACCCTCATCAAATATATGATTACCAAATCTTTCAACTTGATTCTGTAATATACTCTGTAATTGAGTTAGTTCTCTTGCTTGTATCGCATTAGATGGACGAAATAGAATTTTATGAAAATTCTTAGTTTCGCTATAATCATCATAATAGGGCGATACATTTAAATCTGTATTCTGCGCCATTTAATTATCCTTACATCTCTACTATAAGTTTTATATCTTCTATCTGATCAGAGGCTCTTGAAACTGCTGTTCTATTTTCTAAATAGATTATATCTCCTGAATATCTCTTTACTTCTTCCGCTGTTGGTGTTCCATCAATAGTTCCATGTGTACCCGCACTTGAATAAACAGTATTACCGTCTGCAAATGCTACATAGTTATTAGATTCGTTAGCATATGGTAGATAAGAAACTTTTCTATTAGTAGAATCTACTGATACTACTATTCCAACTGCTGTTCCTACTACTTCTGTAGATGCATTTCTTATTATAGCATCTACTGCAGGAGCTGACCATGCAGCACTGTCAAAAGTAGCTACTTTATAAGCTGCTCTAGTTGCTGCAGAGCATACAGTATCACTACCTGCATTAGTAGGATTAACTACTACTCCAATTTGTCTAAAATCGTTATCAGTTGGAAAGTCATCACCTTCTGCATATTCTAATCTTGAATTAAGAATAACATAGTTACCACCTAATTCTTCAATTGCGTCTGCTCCATGACCATTTTTTGGTTGAATAATGAATTCTATATTCGCTGAAACTAAAGTTCCATCAGCTGGTTGATTTACATTATCTGCTCCAGGAATATCTTCATTAGCTATCCATGCTGTTGTATATCCTGAACCTGCAGTTGTAATTGCAACTGCAGTTACTGCTCCACCTGCAGTTGTTACAGTAGCAACTCCATTTGAACCATCACCACGAATAGCAATTCCTGTAGTTGTAGCATTGTTATAATTAGAACCTGCTGCAACTATTCTTGCTTTTTGTAAAGCTCCATCTTCTGCTCCATCTTCAACATCCCATTGTGCTGAACCATCATCAGAACCTGCTGTACCTAATGCTCCAACGGAACCGTCAACTGCTGCTTGAGCTCCTAGTGTTTTAACAGGTATGAAATCGTTAGTTACGAATTTAATTACATCAGATGCTGATATAGAATACATATATTTCCATTGATATTCATCTGATTCTGTTGGTGTATTGAGTGTTGTATGGTCTGGTTTTACTGTTGAAGCATTAGCTGCAGTATGATCTGCAGTACCATTAGATAAACATTTATACACATTATAATCATCAGTTACAACATAGTAAAGAGAGCTCCATAAAGTTGTAGCTCCACTACTTGCTGTGTTAGATGAAGTATAATTATGACGATATTCGTCATAAGTTGTTCCGCTTGTCCAATCTCTCCTAACAATCGCATGTGAAACATCTGAAGAAGTTATCTTTTTCAACGCCACCATATTACGATAAGCATCGTATTCATCATTCGGACTGTCAACAGGGGTTGGCGGAGATGCATCGTCTGTCCACGAATTTCCTCTGCCGATAAATGTATAAGCTACAGATGCACCTTCTCCAAAATCTTCGACAAACTGTTTCGCGTTGTTTAGACGAAATTTTTCAGTTATTATTGCTGCCATTGTTATTACCCTTAATTTAATTTAATTGTTATAGTTATTTATATCACTTATCCTGTCTGTACTACAGCAGAATGATTTAAATTTGTTTTTCTACCTAATACATTTTCAAAATTTGATACAAATCCTTGTGGATATATGGTACTTATATCACTAATTCTAAGTCCTTCTGTAGGAGATTCTTGTAACATATGCTCTCCAGTCTCTAAAAGAAGGTCATCTCCAGATGATATACCACTACCACCATCAAGTTGAATTTTAGCCATTAGTTTATAATTTTC
>VTLG01014354.1_pt1 | contig 10558 bp, 9 predicted proteins | sample 4694571 | NCBI WGS metagenome assembly VTLG01 (sample SAMN12604809, study PRJNA352737) | marine metagenome | biome: ENVO:00000447; feature: ENVO:00000209|ENVO:00000569|ENVO:01000036; material: ENVO:00002151; isolation source: viral sequences binned using virsorter ... | reverse complement strand
TGGAATAGAGGTTCACTGGAGTTAGAAAATGGTTCCAAAATCTTGGCTGCTTCGACTAGTGCCTCAGCTGTTCGAGGAATGTCATTCAATATCTTGTTTCTGGATGAGTTTGCATTCGTTCCAAATCATATTGCTGATTCGTTTTTTGCCTCTGTTTATCCTACTATTACTAGTGGTCGTTCTACGAAGGTCATTATCGTCTCGACCCCCCACGGAATGAATCACTTTTACCGTATGTGGCATGATGCGGAAAGAAGTAAAAACGAATATGTACATACAGACGTTCATTGGAGTGAAGTTCCAGGAAGAGATGAGAAGTGGAGAGCGCAAACTATTGCCAATACTTCAGATCAACAGTTTAAAGTTGAGTTTGAGTGTGAATTTTTAGGTTCTGTTGATACACTTATTGCACCATCTAAGTTGAGATCTCTGGTATATGAAAATCCTAAGACTACAAATGCTGGATTAGATGTATATGAAGATCCTCAGGGAAATCATGATTATATGATGACTGTTGATGTTGCTAGAGGAGTTGTAAAGGATTATTCTGCTTTTGTTGTTACTGATATTACTGAATTCCCTCATAGGGTTATTGCAAAGTATAGAAATAATGAAATAAAACCAATGCTATTTCCGAATATCATTCATGAAGTAGCAAAGAAATATAATGATGCATTTATTCTCTGTGAGGTCAACGATATAGGCGATCAGGTTGCCTCAATCCTTCAATATGACCTAGAGTATGAAAATCTGCTTATGTGCTCTATGAGGGGCAGAGCAGGGCAAATCGTGGGACAAGGATTTTCTGGTAAGAAAACCCAACTTGGAGTTAAGATGTCCAAGACCGTAAAGAAAATTGGATCACTTAATTTAAAAACTCTTATAGAAACAGATAAACTTATTTTTAATGATTATGAGATATTGAGTGAATTAACAACATTTATTCAGAAAAGTAATTCATTTGAGGCAGAAGAAGGATGTAATGATGATCTTGCAATGTGTCTTGTCATATATGCGTGGTTAGTACAGTGTGATTATTTTAAAGAATTAACTGATCAGGATGTAAGAAAGAGGTTATATGAGGAACAAAAGAATCAAATAGAACAGGATATGGCACCATTTGGGTTTATTAATGACGGAATGGATGATACTAGTTTTGTAGATGAGGATGGAGATAGGTGGTTTACAGATGAATATGGTGATAAAGGTGGTGGAATGGACTATATGTGGAATTATAGGTAGTGTTCATTGATTGTTCATGCATTTTTGACCCATCGTAAATGTCCATTTTAATAAATATTTTTTAGAGAAACTGAGATTTCGGAGAACAAAAACATGGCAACTCCTCAATTATCTCCTGGAGTATTAGTCAGGGAGGTTGACTTAACGATAGGAAGAGCTGAGAATGTATTAGATAATATTGGCGTGATTGCGGGACCATTTAAAATCGGACCTGTTGATGACCCAATTGACATAAGCACAGAGCAGGAACTTATCAATACTTTTGGTAAGCCACTGTCTACTGACTCGCAATTCGAGTATTGGATGTCAGCATCCTCATTCCTTTCCTATGGAGGGGTTCTAAAAGTTTGTAGGTCGGCAGGACCAACTCTAGCAAACGCAAATGCTGGTGTAGGTGAAGCTGCTGCAACTCTAACAGATACCGCAAGAATTGATAACTACGATGATTACCTTAATAATCATACGGAAGCTACCAATTTTAACTATGCTGCTAAAAACCCAGGAACTTGGGCAAACAACTTAAAGATTTGCTTTATCGATGATATTGCAGACCAAACAGTTGGTATTGCTACTACAAGTTTAACTAATTTGGGTTGTCGCATTGGTGTTGGTGTTACTGTTGGATTTAACACTACTAATGTAGTTGTCCCTGCAACCACAGGTGGAACAATATCAACCATTAGTTCTGGATTCTTAAAAGGTATTGTTACTGGTGTTACTACAGCAAGCAGTGGAACAGCAAGTACCTTTGATATTAAAATAGTTTCTCGTGTAGACAATTCTACTTCTGGCGTAACAACTGAAACAGAGATTACTTACGCAGAAGGGACAACGTATGCATCTGTTACCACTGGAGTTGGTACGGATGTTCGATTTGTAACCAGTGCTGGTGTTAATACTAGTGGTGTTAATGCTTCTGGTCATTCATCTCTTGTTAGCACTGTTGCTGATTGGTACGATGCTCAGACCTTAGGTCTTACTAATGCTACTCAGTATTGGAAAGAAATTGCTCCTAAACCTGCTACTAACAAGTATTCACTTGATAGAAAGGGTAAGAATGACGCATTACACATCGTTGTTGTTGATGACTTAGGAACTGTTACTGGTATTCAGGGTAATATCCTTGAGAAGCATATCAGCCTTTCTAAGGCAGCTGATTCAATTTCGGCAGTAAATTCTCCACAAAAGATTTTCTACGAAGCATACTTGGCACTTTATTCCGACAATCTGTACGCTGGTGGTAACCCATCCAATGCTGCAGACGCTTATTGGGATACTACACCAAGAGCAACTGGATTTACTACTTATTCAGGTGTTGCTTCTGCATCCTTTAATCCAATTTCAACTGGAGATGCTCTTTGGAACCAAGACGCACAGGGAATTACATTTAGTGCTATTGGTAACAAAACTTATGTTCTAACAGGAGGAGTTGATTATTCTTCTGCTGGTGGAATGAAGGCAACTCTTGGAGATATCATTACCTCTTATGGTAAGTTCTCTAATAAGGATGAGGTTGCTGCAGATTACATTATCATGGGTCCTGGATTCGATTCACAGAACGATTCCCAAGCAAAAGCAGGATATCTGATTTCTATCTCACAAAATAGAAAGGATTGTGTATCCCTAATTGGACCACATAAAGGTGATTTAGTTGGTATTACTAATTCAACTAACCAAACTGATAACTTAATTAAGTACTTCAGTTCACTATCTTCTTCATCTTATGCAATCTTTGATAGTGGATATAAGTATACTTACGATAGATTTAATAACAAGTTCCGTTACATTCCAACTAACGCGGACATCGCGGGTCTGATGGTACGGACGAACTTGGTTGCTTATCCTTGGTTCTCACCAGCGGGTCAGCAGCGGGGTATTATTAATAACGCAATTAAACTTGCATATAACCCCAATAAAGCACAAAGAGACAAGCTTTATCCTCAGAGGATCAATGCCGTTATCACTCAACCTGGAATCGGTACATTACTCTTCGGTGATAAGACTGCTCTCGGTTATGCATCTGCATTCGATAGAATTAACGTTCGTCGCTTGTTCCTCACTGTTGAGCAAGCACTGCAGAAAGCAGCAGAGGCACAACTCTTTGAACTCAACGATGAATTAACACGGGCAAACTTCCGTAACATTGTTGAACCATATCTTCGTGATGTTCAGGCGAAGAGAGGACTCTATGGATTCCTCGTTGTTTGTGATAGTACAAACAACACACCTGATGTTATCGATAACAATGAATTCCGCGCAGACATCTTCCTGAAGCCTGCCAAGTCGATTAACTACGTAACTCTAACCTTCGTTGCCACCAGAACTGGTGTTAGCTTCGATGAAGTGGTCGGCAGAGTTTAACTTTATTATCTAAATAACACCAGGAGGATAACCAAAAATGGCAACTTCAAGAGAAAACAAGACACTCTCTCAATTTAAGTCACAACTAATAGGTGGCGGTGCAAGACCCAATCTGTTCGAGGTAGAGTTAACTACTCTACCTGATGCCGTTCAGGGATGGGAAGCAGAGAAATTCAGGTATCTTTGCAAGGCAGCATCATTACCCGCTTCAAATATCGCTAATGTCGATGTTCCGTTCAGGGGTCGTATTTTTAAGGTAGCTGGAGACAGAACCTTCGAGCCATGGACTGTTACAGTCATTAATGATGAAGATTTCATTATCAGGAACGCTTTCGAAGGATGGATGGATCAGATTTCTAAGTTAAGTAATAACCTAGGAGCAACTGAACCTAATTCTTATATGACCGATGCTACAGTTTATCAACTAGGTAGAGGTTCTGTTAAGAATAGCAGAGATAGCGCAGGTGAAGTTAACTCAGTACTCAAAGAGTATAAGTTTATTGACATCTTCCCAACTGCAATTTCAGCAATCGATCTTTCATACGATACTGGAGATGCAATCGAAGAATTTACCGTAGACTTCCAAGTTCAAACTTTCGAACTTATTTCGGGTGGTCCTAACGGTTAAGAACCACAATAATAGATAAAAAAGACGGGGGCTTACAAAGTCCCCGTTTTGTGGTATAATTAAATAGTGTAAAAACCCTAAATATTAGGGTTTTTTATTAACATATAATATCTAACTAAATAGAAATACGGTAAAAAATAAATTATGGCTAAGTTATTTGGGTTCTCAATAGAGGACACAGAGCCACTTTCTCCCACAGCGGTATCTCCTGTTCCTCCTAATGATGAGGATGGGGTTGACCATTATATGTCGTCTGGATTCTTTGGATCCTATGTCGATATGGAGGGTGTTTATCGCACCGAATTTGAACTTATTAAAAGATATCGTGAAATGGCATTACATCCGGAAGCGGATAGTGCTATTGAAGATATTGTGAATGAAGCAATTGTTTCTGATGTAAATGATTCTCCAGTAGAATTAGATTTAGATCATCTCAATGCTAGTGATGGTATTAAGAAAAAGATTAGGGATGAATTTAAATTTATTAAAGATCTTTTAGATTTTGATAAAAAATCGCATGAAATTTATAGGAATTGGTATATTGATGGCAGAATCTATTATCATAAAATAATAGATTTAAAGAAACCACATGAAGGTCTTCAAGAATTACGTTATATTGACGCAATGAAAATGCGTTATGTTCGTAAAGAAAAGAAGCAAGAAGATGAAAAGTATAGAAATCCAGTGATGCGGGATACTGGTAATCCTATGGATTATGAATTCCCACAAATAGAAGAATTCTTTATTTACAATCCGAAGGCAGGATATCCTACCGGAAACGTTAATTCAACAGGTGCAAGTACAGGAATTAAGATTGCAAAAGATGCAATTACGTATTGTACCTCTGGATTGGTAGATAGAAATAAAGGAAATACTCTTTCTTATCTCCATAAAGCAATTAAATCTCTCAATCAATTACGTATGATTGAGGATTCTTTGGTAATTTATAGGTTATCAAGAGCACCAGAACGTAGAATTTTCTATATTGATGTAGGAAATCTGCCAAAAATGAAGGCAGAACAATATCTTCGTGATGTAATGATGCGCTATCGTAATAAATTAGTTTATGACGCATCTACCGGAGAGATTCGTGATGACAAGAAGTACATGGCAATGCTTGAAGATTTCTGGCTCCCTAGAAGGGAAGGAGGTCGTGGAACTGAAATTACTACTCTTCCTGGAGGCCAAAACCTTGGTGAAATCACGGATATTGAGTACTTCAAAAAGAAATTATATCGGTCGCTCAATGTACCCCCATCAAGAATGGACGGAGAAGGAGGATTTAATCTGGGAAGATCCTCAGAAATATTGAGAGATGAATTAAAATTCACCAAGTTTGTTGGACGTTTGCGTAAAAGATTTGCAAATATGTTCAATGATATGCTGAAGACCCAATTACTCCTGAAGAATGTAATTACTCCAGAAGATTGGGAGGTTATGAGTGAGCATATTCAGTACGATTTCTTATATGATAATCATTTCTCAGAATTAAAAGAAGCAGAATTATTAAATGAGAGATTAGGAAGTGCTGCTACAGCAGAACCTTATATTGGAAGGTATTTCTCTCAGGATTATGTAAGACGTAAGATCCTTCGCCAGACTGATGAAGAGATTCTGGAACAAGATAAGATCATGAAAAAAGAAATTAAAGATGGTGTTATCCCAGATCCTGCTACTATTGACCCTGAGACTGGACTTCCATTAGATGCTGTTCCCGCAACTGCATCGAATATGAATGGTGGTGTACCTGTTATGGAACCAGATTTGGAAGGAGAAGTAATCAAACCAGTCGATTTACCTAAAGGTGGAGAGATTTGATTGAAGAAGTTCCTGATGGAAAACCTGCTGTTAGAGTAGATTTTGGCGTAAAGGATGTACGATTATTATATAATGCTGTAGATTTTTATCTTGAGAATAGAGTAAAAGTTCTTGATGGGAAAGAACCTATTAAAGATTCAACAGAAGATGTTTGGGCTATGAGAAAGCTTTTATCTTCTGTTATTCTTGAATATAATTTCCATTCTCAATAATACATAAATATTATAGGTTAACTCATTGATTATTTAAAATGCCTGATACCAAGCCTGATATGAATGCGGTCCAAGGGAAACTTATGGACATGATTGTTGCTGACGAATCACCTTCAACAATTAGTGATACAATTAAGGATATGCTTTTTGCGAAAACATCCGATAGAGTGGATGGTTATAGACCAAATATTGCATCAAAAACCTTTGATCCTCCTCAAGAAACTCCTGAAACGCCTTCTGCAGAAGTAGAATCAGAGCCTCAAGAGGAGTAATTATAAATAAAACTAGTAAAATGATTTCTGGAAAATAATGGGACATAAACCAGTTGGGGACACCACTACTCGCTCCACTAGTACATCTAGTGCGGCTACTGGTGCATTAGCCCACAAAACAGGAAGTTTAAGAGTTGCTTGTGTAAGTGCTGATTCTTTTGTTGCTATTGGAACTAATCCAACTGCAACTGCTGCTAATGGATATTACGTTCATTCAGGTAGTACTGGAATTATTGCTTTAGGTGCTCCTGGATCTAATCAGGTCACTGGAATATCAACTACTACTGCAACTGCGGGTCAGCAAGGTGCTGACAGTGGATATATTACCATTATCGATTTTCCAGAAGGTACAGGTTCTCCTTTTGAAGTAGGAGATGCTGTTAGTTTAACTGTAACTAATGCAGGTGGAGGGGATCAGTCTTATTACGATTTCAGTCATAAATGCGTTGCTTACGTTGATACTAGTATGGGACCTAATGGATATTATGGTACTAGGATTCATGTTAATAATGATTATGCAGTGGGTTATGCCCATACCGCATTATCATCAAGTAATTATGCAGAATTGAGAGGTTCTTTTAAGGTTGCTTGTATAACATCAACTGGATCTGGTAATGCTTATATTCAACAAGTTCAAGTCGCAGGAGACACATGATGAAACTTATTAGAGAAGAAATCGAAACCGTCGAATTCGTAACCGAAGAAAGGAATGGAAAGAAATCTCTCTATATTGAGGGAGTTTTTCTTCAAGGAAACATTAAGAACCGTAATGGTCGTATGTATCCTATAGATACTCTTCGTCGTGAAGTTGGTAGATACAATGAATCAAACATTGTAACTGGTAGAGCACTTGGCGAATTAGGTCATCCTGAAGGACCAACCGTCAACCTTGATAGAGTTTCTCATAAAATTATGTCCCTGAGAGAATCAGGTTCTAATTTTATTGGAAAAGCTAAAATTTTAAATACCCCAATGGGTCAAATTGCAGCTTCACTTATAGGAGAAGGTGTAAAATTAGGCGTTTCTTCCCGTGGTATTGGTTCATTAAAACCAACCAAGGAAGGATTCAATGTCGTTGGTGATGATTTCATGTTAGCAACTGCTGCTGATATTGTCGCTGATCCTTCTGCTCCTGATGCTTTTGTTGAGGGAATTATGGAAGGAAAAGAGTGGGTCTGGGAAGGTACTACCCTTCGTGAAAGACTCGCTGCAAGAACAAAAAGCAAAATTGAGCGTCTTACGGAGCAAAAACGCCTCGAAGAGCAAAAATTAAATGTATTCAATGAGTTTATTAACTCATTGTAAACAAATTTGTTTATAAATAAATATAGATTTTAACTTTACAGAAAGTCGGAGATTACCAAATGTCTAGTGGCAACGAATTACAAGAAATGGAAGTAGGCACTGTGCAATCCAAGACTGCCGTTAATGCAAACGCAGCCCCTGGACAACCCCTACCCAAAGCAGGAAGCAACGCAAGTGGAGTATCAACTCCTGGCAATTCTGCACAAGTACAAGATTTGGGTGGACCAACCCCAGACAACTATAGTCCTACCAATGATTCAGCGAAACTTAAGGATCCTGCTGGTCCCCTTAAGCAAGTTAAGGATGTAGTTAACAAGGGTGCCGCAGCTGCTGATAAAGCAATGCCAACTCTAGACAAAAAGAATGCTTTGCCTGAAGAAGAGCAAGTATCCGATGAGTCTGTAATCGAAGAAGAAGAAACTACTACAGATGAAGTAGTAGCAGAAGAAGAAGTGGTTGCTGAAGAAGAAACTACCGAAGAAGAAGTAGTTGCTGAAGCACCAGAATTCACAGAACTTGACATCGAAGAAGATGTTAATGCCTTAGTTGCAGGTGAAGAATTGTCTGAAGACTTTAAAGCAAAAGCAAAGACAATCCTTGAGGCCGCAATTAAAGGTCAAGTTAGCCAAATCAAAGAGGGACTTGAGGCAGATTATGCCAAGAAACTCGTTGAAGAGGTTGAGGAAGTCAAAGGCGCACTTAATGAGCGTGTTGACTCCTATCTAGAATATGTTGCTGACGAGTGGTTCACTGAGAATCAACTTGCAGTAGAGAACGGTCTGAAGGAAGAACTTACAGAGTCCTTTATGACTGGTCTTAAGAGTCTTTTTGAAGAACATTATGTATCAATCCCTGAAGATAAGTATGATGTACTACAGAGTATGGTAGAAAAACTAGATGACATGGAAGCAAAACTCAATGAGCAAATTGAGAAGAACGTTTCCCTAAACAGCAGACTCGCAGAGTCCGTTGCAGATGGAATCCTCGAATCAATTTCTGAAGGGCTCGCCGCCACTCAGAAAGAGAAGCTCGTCTCACTTTCCGAAAGTGTAGAGTTTGTAAGTGAAGAATCTTATCGTGAAAAGTTGGAGACATTGAAGGAATCTTATTTCCCTTCAGCAAAATCTGCTCCAGCTACGGCTAAAACAGAGACACTAAGCGAGGGAGTTGCCCCTGCACCAGAATCTTATTCTGATTCAATGGCATCATACCTAAAAACAATGTCTATGGTTAGCAAATAACTGATTTTAAAATTAATCAAACTGTAAATTTTAGGTAAACGCAAATGTTCCAATCCGAACAGTTGCAGGAAAAGTGGGCTCCTCTACTAGACTATGAAGGTCTAGATAAAATTCAGGATCCTCATCGTAGAGCAACCACTGCAGTCCTGCTAGAAAACCAAGAAAAATTCCTTCGGGAACAACAAAGCTTTGAAAGCGGCACCTCGATGCTGACTGAGCAACCAACTGTTAACACCAATTCTGGTGCTAATGCAGGTTTTGGTGGTTCAGCATCATCTCCAGTTGCTGGTTTCGACCCCGTGCTGATCTCCTTGATCCGCCGCGCAATGCCAAACTTGATCGCATATGATCTTGCTGGCGTTCAACCAATGTCTGGACCTACTGGTCTGATCTTCGCAATGCGCTCACGTTACAGCACTATGACTGGAACTGAGACATTCTACAATGAAGTAGATTCCGCATTCTCCGGTCAGTCCGCTGGATTCAACAAGACCCAAGGTTGGTCCTCGGCTGCAACTGGTATGGGTACTACTGCTCAGGCAGGTGGTAACCCAGGCGTACTAAGCCCAACTGCAACCGCAACTAACACTGACTACAACGTTGGTCAGGGTCTACGTACAGACAACGCTGAGAAACTAGATGGTACTGGCACTAATGCCTTTAACCAGATGGCATTCAGTATTGAGAAAGTTACTGTGACTGCGAAGTCCAGAGCCCTCAAGGCTGAGTACTCACTAGAACTCGCTCAGGACCTTAAGGCAATTCATGGTCTGAATGCTGAGGCTGAATTAGCAAATATCCTCTCTACTGAGATACTTGCTGAAATCAACCGCGAAGTTATTCGTACCATTTATAAAACTGCTGAACAGGGTGCTGTTTCCAACACTGCCAATGCTGGTCAATTCGACCTAGACATCGACAGTAACGGTCGTTGGTCTGTTGAGAAGTTCAAAGGTCTCCTATTCCAAATCGAGCGCGACGCTAACGCAATCGCACAAAGAACTCGTCGCGGGAAGGGCAACATCATCCTCTGCTCTGCAGACGTTGCATCCGCCCTTACTATGGCAGGTGTACTTGATTACACCCCCGCACTCAACGCTAACCTTAACGTTGACGACACCGGTAACACCTTCGCTGGAACTCTGCAAGGTAAGTACCGCGTATACATCGACCCATATGCTGCTAACCTCACTGCTGCTAACGCAACTGGTGGTAATCAGTATTACGTCGCCGGTTACAAGGGTTCCTCACCTTATGACGCAGGTCTATTCTACTGCCCATACGTTCCACTACAGATGGTACGTGCAGTTGGAGAGAACAGCTTCCAGCCTAAAATCGGTTTCAAAACTCGTTATGGAATCGTTGCAAACCCATTTGCTGAAGGCGCAACCGTCGGTTCAGGTGCTCTTACTGTTAACACTAACCGCTACTATCGTCGCGTTTCTGTTAAGAACCTCATGTGATACAGATGGATATATT
>VTLG01002094.1_pt1 | contig 10558 bp, 12 predicted proteins | sample 4694571 | NCBI WGS metagenome assembly VTLG01 (sample SAMN12604809, study PRJNA352737) | marine metagenome | biome: ENVO:00000447; feature: ENVO:00000209|ENVO:00000569|ENVO:01000036; material: ENVO:00002151; isolation source: viral sequences binned using virsorter ... | reverse complement strand
GCAAGCATTGAGAAAAATAAATTCTCATCTTCAAATAACTCTTGCGAATCATTTCCATATATTCTTTTAAGATAAACTGATCCAGAAATAAATCTATCAAATGGGTTTCTAACAATTGAAAAGTTGGGTATATCTTTTACATTTAAATGTTCTTCGTAAATATCCTTATGCCAATGAGCAATCTCTGCTCCATGCAAATCAGTCATCACACCATTTCCAGTATCCAAAGGAAGTTCATCCCATGTAAAATTATTTTTCCATAGAAAATTGGCTTCCACATATCTTCCAGCAGTTCTGGGAATATGTGCAAAGAATACTTTCTTTTCAGTGGGTGTATGTGTAAAAGTGGGCATATCAAATACCTAATAATTTACGTTGCCTGTTAAAATAATCATTCAATATCCAAGAACTACTATTCATCTTATCATCTCCACCAATAGCAAACTTAAATTCAACTCTGGGATCATCACCATATCCTTTTATCTCTGGAGTATTAGTTTTAATTCTATCACCACCATTACAAAAAATAACTTTTTCAGATATCTCTAAGCACTTAGCAATAGCACCACATGCAGAATCATCTTCATCCTCCCAAGATACTACAGCATCTACCATATCTAAATGACGAATGATTTCTGCACGTTCTATCCAAGGTAAAAAATATTGTCCTTTCTTTCTGGTCAACCACTCATTAGTATTTAATCCTACTACAAGATAATCTGAAAGATCTTTTGCCCTTTCAAAATATGCTATGTGTCCACTATGGATAGGATCAAATCCACCAGTAACCAAACTCACTTTTTTAAAAAACATTACAATACCATCCTACTAAAACCTTTTATCTTTTCATATCTTAGCACATTCTCAAACCTATCGTCCATTCCTTGTTTATGAGAAATGACAAAAACATTTGCATCCTTAATAACATACTTGATAATTTTAAGAAACTCTTCTGTTCCAAATCCATCTAATGAACTATCAAAAACCTCATCCATTATAAGAAGATTTGTATTAACTGAATTCTTCATCCTAGCAACCTCTCTCCAAGTAAACAAGAGTGCTAAGTCTATTCTCATTTTCTCACCTTCCGAAAAAGAAGCATAAGAAAAATCTTCATGGATAGGAGATTGGACAGTTTCGTTAAACTCCTCATCAAGTGTAAAGTTTATGTAGAAGTCCATCATCTGTAGATAACGGTTTACTTGTTGATTTATCAACGGTAGGTACTTCTTGATGATTTTAGATTTAACTCCACCATCCCTAAGTAATCCATACGAAAAATCGTAGTAACGTATGGTATCCTTCCTAGAAGATAGTTCGTCGTATGTAGTTGATAGTTTTTCCTTAAAGGTGGTTAACTTCTCATGCTCAGTATTTCTGTTTGCAAGTTGATCGGTAAGTTTTTGTACTTCCGATTCCAGATCTTGTTGCTGTCGTTGATATCCAGCGATCTTAGTATTGTTTTTAGAAATGCCATGCGTTAGTGTAGTAATCTCCTTCGATAGGTTAGTAAATTGATGCTCTCGCTCTTCCTCCTTTTTAATTGCCTCCTCTAGTTCTTTATAACCAGATTGCAACTCTTTTGCTTTATTTTGAGCATCGTCGATTTTATTTATTCTAAACTCCTCCTCGATGTGTTGAGTACAAGTAGGGCAAACCGTGTTCTCTGTGAAAAACTTATGCTCTTTGGTAATGGTAGATACCTTTTGAGATATTTTTCCTTTAAGATTTCCTAACTCACGAAGTTTTTTTGTAGCCCCCGTTAACACTTCTTGTTGTTGAGTAAGTCCATATACCTTATCATCAATATCTTCATTTTGAATTATTAAAACACAAATTTCATCACCTAAAGACCTCATCTTATTCTTATTATCTTCTATTCTTTTATTGCTTTGATTTTCCAGTTCCTCAATAAAATTTTCCTGCATCTTTACTTTTTCATTTAAAGATTCTTTTTTAAGACTAAGAACATTTAATTCTTCTTTAATAGAACGAGTCTTTTCTTTAAAGATATTATTCATTGAAGAAAAGATTTTAATATCTAAAAGATCTTCAATAACTTCTCTACGATTGGAAGCAGTCAATTGCATGAAAGGAACAAAAGCACTACTACCCAAAATAACAATTTGAGTAAATGACTTATAATTCATTTTAAGAACATTAAGTTCCAACCACTTCTGTTGATCATTCATAGAAGCAGATTGATCTAACAACTCACCATCTTTCCATATCTCAAATGTATTTGGTTTGATCCCTCTAGCAACTTTCCAACTTGTAGATCCTATAGAAAACTCAACTTCAGCTTTACAATCTTTTTCATTTACTGTATTAACTAACTGACCTTTGCTAATCTTACGAAAAGGTTTATTGAATAAAGTAAATGTCAATGCATCAAGCACTGTACTTTTTCCAGCACCATTCGTTCCTACTATTAAAGTAGTTTCACTCTTTGCAAGATTTATTTCAGTAAATTGATTTCCCGTTGATAAGAAATTCTTCCAACGAATTTTTTCAAATAATATCATGACCAATAATAGGTGGAATTACAATGTCATCGGAAGTAATAACTGTATAATTATACCCATGAGACTCACAGGTTTTAATCATCAGTCGATCTTCGACTTCCAAAATATTCATCTCAGGATAATCTTGTTCTTCTAACATCATAACATATCGTTCTGCATCATCTTCCTCTTCAAAAAGGTATAAAATTTGATCACCATTGTCATCTTCAACAGAATAAGCTCCTTCACGTTCTTTACCAGCAATAGTTAATATAAACATTATATCAACTCACATGCCTCTTGATAAACTTCATTCATCATTTTTTGAATGATTGATTTATCTAAATTAATTTCAGATTCTTCAATATATCTATTGAGTATAGACATCGTATCTTCTGATTCATAATCACCATCCTCTTTATCATACCATCCATTAAACTCAAAATTCTCAACAATTTTTAATTCTGCTACATTAGATGCATACAACTTATCAATAAATTTTTCAAACTTCTTACTATCACTTTTTTGACGCACTATTAATTTTACTATCTTATCTTCTAATTGACTTGCATTAAAAAGTTGATAATCCGTATCACTATAATAAACTTTATAAAAAAGACGATAAGGATTATTTACAGGAGTAGTTTCTAAAGTTTCTGTATCAAATAAATGAAATCCTCTCGTATCCTCATGATCATTCCAATAAATCTCATAAGGATTTCCCAAATAAGAAATGTTATCCTGAGTGGATCTAGTATGAAAATGTCCAGAAAAAACTTTAGTAAATTTTTCAAAAGGTTTTATATCAAAACCATGATCCATTACAACATGTTCATTTACTTTAAAACCTTGGAGTTCTAAATGTCCCATACAAACAGGAGAACTTGTCTTATTAATCATTGCTAGAGTCCTATCTTTATTCTCTTGATTAATCCAAGGAACAAGAAGAACACTTAAGTTACCTAAAGTTATAGGTTTAGTCTCTGAGTAAATTTTTATATTATCATACTCTTTCAATAAAAGATCTATTGCATTTATATCATTTGTATTCTTATAATATGCTGTATGATTCCCAACAATAGTATGGACAGTTATGCCCATCTCCTTTAATCTATCAAAATAATTTTTCTTTGCCCATGATAATGCAGCAAAATCTATTCCCTTACGGCTGTCAAAGGTATCTCCCATGTCAACAATAGTAGTGATTCCTTCTTTCTCTATAGTTGGAAAGAAAATATTCTCATAAAACTTTAAGAAATAGTCATGAAATAGTTTAGAATTTTTACGAGCACCAAAGTGCTGATCGGTAATTATTGCTATCTTCATGTTCTGTCTACTACTAAATTACCTGATAGAGTTATACGAGTATCATTATACCTATGTTTAGGAACATGATGCATTAGATATGAAGGGAAGGCAACAAAGGTTCCTTCTTGGGGTCTAACTCTTTTTCCACTATCAGTAAAAACCAATGGAGAATCATACCACTTTGACTTTACAAAATATGCAAAACTAAAATTATCTGGTTTATGACAATGAGGTTGAGCATAATCACCTTTCTTATAAACATTTGCCCAAAAATTTGTTACCTTTAAATAATATCTTTCTCCACTTGACCTAGCACCTGATTTATAATGCTTCTCAATCTCTTCTCTTATATAAGACTTTAAATTTCTAAACGTAATATTATCTGGTTCCCACTGCCACTCAGTATGAATAGATGCTTTTACATTACTATTATCCTGTGGGATAGGATTACAAACTTTTAATAAAGACAAAACCTCACTCTTCACTTTATCAGCAAATTGGTATTCACCTTTAATAATATCTGCTTTGTGTTTAACAGAAATTACTTCCATCAATTACGTAACTTAGAGTGTACGGCATCCTTGATAGAATTATACTCTGCATAATTGGATCCGTCAATCTGGTTATTATCATCAAACACTTCTGAATACCCAGACTTCTCAAGTATCTTATTTTTAATTTCTAATTGACGTTTCTCCCTTTGTATTCTGCGGAGAAATGCATAATGTATAATCTGCGTAAAGTAAGCAAAAGGATTACGGGATTTCTCAGGATTAAAATTATGTATGTATTGAACGCAATTTTCGATTCCATCAGATATCATATCCTCCTTGAACATGTAGTTAACAAAGTTTGGTTTAAATGATAAATGATTAGCGATCTTTAAAAAACATTCACCAATATATCTGGGTATCACTGGTTTGGGTTTATCTTGCAGTCGAGCAATCTCAACATCTTCACGATATCTTATCAAAGCAGCGAGAAACTCTTTATTATTTACATAATGCTCAGAGCGTTTTCTTTTCGCCATAGTTCCTGTCCTTATTGCCATGAGTTATTATCACTACTATGTAGATAGTATAACATTTATCCTTACACTTGACAAGTTCTAATTAAACCGTTAAACTAACTCTGTCGGGGTTCAAGGGAAATATTAGCTATTAGTATTACTATTCTTAAATATTTTTTCTAAAATAATTTTAGCATCTTTTACATTTGCTACATATCCCATTTTTTTAGAAATTTTAGTTTCGGGAGTTTTATCATCTTCAGAGTCTCTAAGATATCTTTGATACATCATTATCATTTCTACATCATTAGATTCTGATAAAGTTAAAATATTATTTAAATTAATAATAAACATATCTTCTTTACTTGTTTTTAACCAAGGTTCTACTTTATATCCAACAATTCCATGTTTTCCTTTTATTTCACCGATAATAATAGGGTGATGAACTATTAACATTGTCCTATCTCTTTCTTCAGAGGCAGCCACTTTAGCAAATATCTCTTCACCTGAATTAAGTTTTATTGTAGCATAAAAATCGTCTTCTATTCCCATTGGTTTATTCCTTTTTTAATTTTATAGTTATTATTTCATAATTAAAATTTTCTTCGTTGTAGATTTTAATTCTTTCAATGAAATGATTGAGGGTGTAGTTTCTCTTAGAATTCTTAGTGCAATCATCAGCTATATCATATAAGATTGCTTTTACTTTGTTTGCTCCTTTTCTAAGAACTCGTCCAATACTTTGCAGGTTGCGAATGCGTGATTTACTTGGAGAAGCAAAGATAACATTATGGAGGTTCTTAATATTGATACCAGTTGAGAATGTACCATAGGAGGCAACAATAATGGCGTTGTTTTCAGTTTCAGTAATTTCCCTTACTTGTTCTCTTTCTTCAGCATCGACACCACCATGAACAAAGAATAATTTTCTATCATCTTGCTTATTTTTATTTATTAAATCATAAAGTACTTTACCATGTGCTTCTACTCTACTATAAAGTATTAACGTATTTCCCTTTAAATCTAATGTGAGATTTTTAATAAAAGAATTTCTTTGCTCATGTGATATTAAATATTCTATTTCATCATTATAAGTTTCAAATTTCTGAGGAGAATGTTTAAGAACTAAACATTGAATATCTAACTGAGAAAGATGTCCTTGCTTCATCAATTCATCAGTTTTTGTTACTTTATAGGAAGGTCCAAATAATCCCTCTAAGACCCATTTATGAGTCTGTGTTCCGTCTAATGTACCCGTAAATCCAAATCTATACTTAGCATGTTCAAGTTTTGTCATTATAGATACTAGTGACTTACTTTTAAACAAGTGAGCTTCATCTCCAATGACTACATCATAATCCTTAAAGAAAGATTTTTCCATTCTAAAAACCGATTGCCATGTAGTAATCGTTACAGGATCCTCATTTGTTTTTTCCTTGCCCGAATATATACGATGACAGTATGACTCAGCATCCCAACCATAATCCAAAAAGTCCTTATACATCTGCTCTACGAGGGATGTCGTTGGAACAACTAAGAGAATTTTTTGCCCTTTATCTACGTAATATCTTACGAGAGAATAAATCATCAAAGATTTGCCTGAGGCAGTGGGTGATATCAATAGCTTTCGGTTATGTCTTAATGCATCGTATACTCCCTCTACTTGATATTTACGTGGAGGATGAGAACAAATAGAATGCATATAATCCTTTACACCTTCATATGATATTCCTTCATTTACTTCAAAAGGAATACCATAATAATCATTATCTTTAAACTTAAATGTATAATCATGCTTTGCACAAAAATCAATAATCTTTGATAGAAGACCTACATAGATCCTCTTAGATCTCATATCAAATAAATGTATCTCACCATTCCAATTTCTATTTCTATATTGAGGCATGAACTTTGCACCCTCTACCTCAAAGGTAAAGTGGTCTCTTAATTCATACTCAATATGAGGTTCTGAATCTATTTTTAAAAATACTTCGTTGGCCTTAGATATAACAACATTGGCCGTTGTGTCAATCACTTAACCCATGCATCTATGGGTATTTATGAAGTATTGTCAACCCCCATACTTCTTTTCCATTATTATACCATAATCAACCGTCATTGTTTTTTCAAGATGACATGATGGGCATAATAATTGGCATTTATATAATTCAGGTAATGTTTTTTCCCAAGAATCTTGAGGATTTACATTAAAACATTTAGTTTTGGGATCTATATGGTCAAACTGAAGATTTTTAGTTGCTCCACATTTAACACATTTATTACCCAATTTATCTTTCATTTCCTGCAGTCTTTTCTTTCTTCTCTTTTCCTTTCTTCCATCCTCTTGAAATTTTTTATTATAAGCATCTCTTTTTGCTTTACCACCCCCTTCAGCATGATACTTTCTATCAGATGCTCTCCTCTTCTCCATGTATTCAGGATCTTCTAACTTCCTTTGTTGATGTCTTATTTTTTGTTGAGCACGTATTTTTTCTTTATTTTTTTGATAATAAGTTTGTTCAGTCACTATCCTAATCCCGAATTAAATCTCATAAACTCAATTGCATTCTTAATCTGAAATGTTCTGTTCTGTATCACCTTAAGAATACTTTCTAAGTATACTAACATTGTATCATAGTAGTCAATCTTTAATGAACAAGTAGATAATTTCTCATCCGCATCCAAATACTTGGTCATTGTATCTTTATCCCTTATCTTCTTTCCAAAGGGATTTTCTACGTATACTTGTGGGTCTGCTTTCCCACTAAAATACTCATACCGTTCATGACGGATGTTTTTTCTTTGTTGTTCTGCTTTCTTTCTCAGTAGAAAGATTGTATTATATAATTCAAAATACTTTGCATGTAGAGAGGGGATGTTTAATGACTCCTCATGTAAATTATCACGATCCATTTTAGAATCTTTTTCCCACATCTCTTGAAGTGTTTCAAGAGTTACGCTCATATCATAAAGGTTTATTTTCTAAATCGGTTATACTGTAGATAGTATACTTGAAAGATGCCTCTGCTGTAAAGTACTCTATGTCCGTGTCGGTGGCATCAAAGGTCATAGTAGTAAGAGAGTATGGAAATAATCCCTCAAATTTAACTTGGAATTTAGGTATTAAATTACTACTTAGAATTTGAAGAGTTCCATCTGAGAAGATATCCTCTTCACTATTTTCAAAGTTAGATTTAATTGAACCAGATTTCTGAAGATCATATGATTCTTTCAAACTCTCAGGAAATCCTAATCCACGAATCCAGTTTTGGATTTCCATAAAGTTAGTTAAGTCTTCATCAACTAAGAATCTAATAGTTAGATCTCCAAATTGAATCTTATCACCAGGTCTATCAATATCTTTTAAGTAATTTGGTTGAACAGCAATACCAAGATTTAAATCTGGTATGTTTGCTTCATTACAAAAGAAAGCAACACCAGGACTTTTCTTTAAGGCAAACTTAAAACCAGTAGGTGCTAAAAAATTTCTATTGTTTATTGGGGTTGCCATTTACCTAGTTTATATACTTGTATTTATGTCATGTTAAAAAACGCATCTAAAGTACCATCACCTCTCCATTCATTTACCTGTTTATTAAGGTTTACTTTAATCATTTCACCATTACACTCTACTTCAATTTCTAAATTGATGGGTAAAAATGCACTGGTAGGTGGTTTTAAATATGGAAGAACACTCTGCATCCATATTTCACCTTCCTCAAAAGAATTTACATAATAATCTTTTAATTCTTTCAATGATTCTTTCCAAGTATCAGTAGTAGTCTTACCATCATACGAAGTTGGATACCAAAGATCCCAATGATTAGCAATCCTCATTGAATCTACCATAGTTTGTATATCTACGTTAAAATCTGTAGAATAGTTCTTTAAATATGCTTCAAGATTATTAGCATATTTGTCCATAATTAAAGTGCCAGTACCAGGATTTGCTCTTAACATTCTCCCATAAACTTGAACTGGTATCATTGTACGTATTAATGCAGGTTCTCTTATACCCCCAATTACCATCGCACCTAAATTATTGACACTAATACCTGAACGTGCTCTATAGACAACTATCAAATATCTTAAAGGATCATTTTGATCTAGTAATCTTTCTTTGATTTGTTCAAAGGTTTGAATAGATTCACAATTTCTAGGGTCTCCTGATAAATCCCAGATACGATTTCCACCACTTCCTTTTTCTTGAAGTGTTGCAATCATTTTATGACTTTCATCAAATCCCATTTGAAGTAAATGTGCTGCTATGGTTTCAACCATTCCTTTTTGAGGTAATAGTTTTCCTTTTTTATTTTTCTGACCATAATTTGAATGTATAGGAGAACCCCAAACACCTGCCTTTGTTCCGCAGGTAAATAAACCTGTTAATTTAGTATTGATATTAGGATCTCTTTCTTGAAGTTGACGTAATTGATCTTCTCTAGCAAATAAAGAGTCAATCGCTTCACCAACACATGATTTCACGGACTCAATAGGTTGTCCTCTTCTGAGATTATATTGATGTGCATCTTTCAACCATGCTTGAGTAGATATTAAATCTTCTCTAGGAGATAGTTCACCACATATTTCAAACATCTCCTTGGAGAAAGAATGAAATTCACCATCTTGTCCTTTATGATGATTAGTTGGTGTTGCTGTAAAACCTATCACCATACCATTTTTTTGAGCCCATGCTTGAATTCTTCTTGCAGTCTCCGCAGTATATGGTGATTCATATCCTGTTACTTCTTTATATGCATTAGAACTTCCATCACCACATCCAATAAATTGATGTGCTTCCTCCACAATCAATACTGATTTATCCTTAAAGTTTTTCAACATTGATTCAAATTTACCACTTTTTGCCCATGTGTTGAAGAGGGCATGAGTAAATGAAAAACAAAAATTACTTTGCTTATCTAGATTGTTTATATAATTTTCAAATTGTCTTTGACCTGTATAGTCTGCACTAAAAGGAGGTAGAACAACATTTTTAAAGGGAGGAGTTAATTTTCCATCAAAAGTTCCATCATCTGCAACTTCATTTGTTGGAGATATTCTAAAAATATATTTTATGTGAGGATATTTTTCATTAATAATGTCTAATAAATCATGCCCCTGAAGGTATGACTTACCGCAAGTCATCTGTTTTGGAAATATTTTTATTGTACTGTCTTTAAATTTTTTTGTATCCGTTAGGATTTCTAATACCTCTTTTTTTAGGCTGAGGTAAACCTTATTTACATTAGTCATATTTTCTGTTGTCCATCATTTCTAGAGAGCAAACTGTCCCTAACTTTGATAGAGCAATATTAATTTACATAGTATATAGTATAACAAATATTTAAATCCTTGTCAACTATAGACAAAAAAAAGACCCTCCCGAAGGAGAGTCTTTTGAGTAAGAGGATATATATCCTTTCTTCTTACATAAGGTTCTTAACAGCAACTCTTCTGTAGTAACGGTTAGCGTTAGTTGTAAGAGCACCAAGTCCTTGTGTAAGTCCTTGAGCAAATGGGTTAGCAACCATGCCATAACGAGTCTTAAACCCGATTTTTGGCTGGAAGGTGTTCTCTCCCACTGCACGAACCATCTGTAGTGGAACGTATGGGCAATAGAACAGACCTGCATCATAAGGTGAAGTACCTTTGTAACCAACAACGTAGTACTGGTTACCACCTGTTGGAGCAGATGAAGGAACACCAGTTGTTAAGTTAGCAGCATATGGGTCGATGT
>VTLG01015640.1_pt1 | contig 10560 bp, 31 predicted proteins | sample 4694571 | NCBI WGS metagenome assembly VTLG01 (sample SAMN12604809, study PRJNA352737) | marine metagenome | biome: ENVO:00000447; feature: ENVO:00000209|ENVO:00000569|ENVO:01000036; material: ENVO:00002151; isolation source: viral sequences binned using virsorter ... | reverse complement strand
GGAGCTGCTGGATTATTAAAACCTTCTATGGAACGTTACGAACCCCAATCAGGAGCGGGTTTAAAAGGTTTCTTTACGAGTTTTATTAAAGCTTTAGCTGCTACCAATCCTGTATTGGCAAAAGCTATGTTAGCTAAAAACTTAAAACAGGCTTACGACAAGGGAGGAATGAAGGGATTACTTACGTTAGGTGCTATGATGAAATCAAGCCCTTTAGGAAGAATGGGGATTCGTGGAATCATGGATTTGAACAGAGGCGCAAGCCCCCGCGACGTATTTGGCAACATGGCCACGAGTTATGGAGCAAATAGAGCTTCTCAAGCTTTGACGCAAAAAGCTTTGATGCCTTTAATGAAAAGAGCTTACGATACTCATGGAATGACGGGTGTTAGATTGGTTGCTAGTCTTGGTAATCCTATTAATAGACGTTTACAACAAGGTATCATGGGTCTATTACGAAAAAGAGCAGCTCCTGGCGGAGACTAATGTCAAAAGGTTCTAAACCACGACCTATTTACATTTCTCAAGAAGAATTCAGTAGTAATTGGGACAAAATATTTAAGAATAAGGGACAAAAGAAGTTTGTTCGAGGTAAAAGGACCAAGGACCTCACCTGAAACTTACTTTAGAAGTTAGCTCTAAGTTATTGATTTTATTGGAAATAAATTTTTTCCTCACCTGTGAGAAGTTAGCTCTAAGTTATTGATTTTATTGACACTGTTAGTTTTCCTATATAACAAAACCTCACCTCACCTGAGATTTCTACAAAATTTATTTTTTAAATACAAAAATTTAACAGAATTTTAGTTTTCTGGGTGAGAAGTGCTGGAAATATAGCTTCTATAAGGGTTTCCGTCTAACCTGGTAAAAGTTAGGTCAGGTGAGGAAATGAGAAAAACCCTTATTTTATCTGGTCTCCCATCTAACCTGGCAAAAGTTAGAAACTTTTACATACTTTTTATTACTTTGGTGTATAATTTTACAATGCCAAAAGGAATATCAGGAAACATATCTGGTCGTAATGAGAAGCATCTAACCTCTAAGCAAGTTCGTTTTGCTAAAGAGTATGTTTACAATGATGGGTCCAAAACCCAAACTGAATGTGCTTTAGATGCGGGCTATGCAGAGAGTTCTGCTGCTGTTCGAGCTTCCGAGCTAACAAATCCCCAGAAATACCCACTTGTTGTTCGCTATATTCAAGAGCTTCAGGCAGAATTAGATAAGAAATATGAAGTTACATTTGGTAGGCACGTTAGAGAACTAGCCAAAATCAGAGACGAAGCTATGAAAAAAGGTAACTTAACTGCTGCTGTTTCTGCTGAAGTTCAGAGAGGACGTGCTGCAGGCATATATGTAGAAAGAAAAGAGGTTAGAACAGGTACGTTAGATTCTTTAAGTGAAATAGAAATAAAAGATAGAATCAAAAAACTTCTAGGAGACTACAAACCACTCCTAGAAGTTCAAGATGCTCAGATTATAGAGAACTAACTTTTAAATTAGTTACTTGCTTTAGCACTATATCTTGTTCTGACTCATCATACTCATACCAAATTAACTCGCCTAAAGCTTGCTTGTGACTTTCTTCTGCTAGATGCGGAAGCATGTCCTGGATCTTAGCGTGTATTCTTGGGTAGCTATCGTCAGAACAATCTATACATAGTTGGTAATTTTTACTCTTAGCTTTGGTGTGTACATTTATAAATACCAACAAATCTAAAAGTTCGTTTCTTCTTAATATAGCTAGTAATGCTTCTGCTTGTTTTTGGTTTAAATACGTTCTTCTTCTTTTCATAATGACCTCACTCTTGGTTGTTTAACTTTTTTAGGGTGTTCCTTGTCCATGATTTCTTGATATAACTCGTTTGTTATTTCTTTCCTTTGATTGGGAGTCACCTTAGTTAAGATTTTAATATCTCGTTTCTTGGGTTTGTATGTTTTCCAATAAATTGCTTCTGGGGGTTGTGTTCTCCAAGTCCATTCTATAGTACCTAATAAAGTGCTGTCAAAATGTAACTTTGGAGAACAAGGAAACTTGTCCTTATATAAAACCACGTTTAGATAAATTTCATATAAGGTTTGGCTCTAACTTTAGCTACTTCTAGCTGATCCGTGCCTAATCTGACTGTAGGCTTAGATGAATCTGCTGACACTAATACATATTCGCCATTGTGCTTATCTATAATATAATCACTCACTTTTATTTTCTCCTTGATATTTAGCAAGCCAATCATGCATGTCTATGTTAATTTCGTCCCATATTCGCTGCTTCATTTGCATTTGATCCTTAGTAATGTACTCTTGTTCAGCGAAGTAAGGGTAAATGTCTTTCATGCACTCATTAACTATGTTTTCTAGCGCATCTTGAATAACCTTCTTTCGATATTCTGAAGTGAATCTTCTTCCTACTACAGTATTTATTGGGGTGAATTCATTTCTCATTTATCTCTCCTTCTATTATTTCAAAACCTTCCTGCACAAGTCTATCCATAAACCATTGTGCTTTCAGTAGGTCCTCTTGTCCATTTTTCTCCTGGTATCTCCAAAGATATTTGTATATAGACCCCTTTAAATATCCATGAAACCCTTCTAAAGACATACTAGCCTTAATAGCTTCTATACACTCAATCTCACTATCTTTGTAGTGAGAAGGGTTTATATTATCTGGCATTTTTTGTTTTTCTTAAAGAGGTCCAATCAGTATCTTGAAATCCGTCTTTTCCAAATCGCATATACATTGGCACAATCTTATCGCTTAAATGCGGAATAGACATTAGCTTGTTGTAGCCTGATCGGGGAGTAGAGGCAATCACTTCTACTCTGTACTGTTGCAACCTATTTTTTTCGTCTTTATCATTATATAAAAAAGCGTATGTTTTCATTTTTTCTCCTCATTAAACTTAACAAATTTAACAGCTATGCTTTTAAATAAATTCTCTACTTTGTCGGCAGAATAACCAAAATCTTTTTGCAGCCACTTAGGGTACAAATCGTTTCTTGCATAGTGGTCGCCATTATTCATATTAAAGCAAATCTCTAATAATCTTAATTCTTCTTTAGTAAACTTCATTTTTTCTCCTGTAATTTAAACTCGTCTATGACTAGGGGTCGGCCAAATTCATCATGTGGCTCTGTTGGTGCAGGGCCATGTTCTTCGCCTGGAATATCGTTGTATCTCTTTAAATCTGTTCCCATCACTTTTCCTCCTCGTTTAGATGTTTTGCAACATCTTCCATAATCATCATTAAAGTTTGATCTTCAAGAACAGACGCAGTTAAAGATTTAATTTGCGTATCTTCTATATCAGTATCATGCACATTAATTTGTATATCTATTACAAAATCTTCCATTACTTTTTCTCCTCATCTGTAATTACTTCATTTATAATTTTATAAGTCTCATCTAGTTCTACAGCTATATTTCCTTCGGTATAGCCTACAATCGCAAACTCTAAAATACTTCTAGCTTTCTTTAGTTTCTTTAAGTTCTTACCCATCACTTTTTCTCCCGTTTTTTAGCTAAACTCATTTCTTCATTGATTGTTTTTTGTATTGTATAAACATCTTCCACAATGTTTTTATTTTCTTCATGTTCTTCTGCTTGTCTTAATATGTCTGTGGGTAGCGAAGAAGCATGAGCTTCTATGTCTGCTCTTTTACTATCGTCTGTCTGATAGACTCCTTCCCCTCGATACCAAATTCTGTAGGTCGGTTTACCTTCTGCGTCTGTCTGCCCTTCTTCTCTCCTAGAGATAAGATGTATGCGTTTCTTTTTAGAGTACATCATTATTGAACCCTTATCTTTAACATTTAAGCCTCCGATAGAGTCGCCTTTCTCCATTTGTTGAAGAATACTATCCCATTGAGCAGTCCTACCTGTGGGATTTCCTTTCCTTTTTGGTATTGGAACATTTTTTTCAATTTTAAACTTACCCATTAGCTTTTCTCCTCTATCCTTGACAATGTTTCCATTGTTCCTCTAGTTGCAATAATTTATCTCTTATTTCTTCTAAACACATTAAATTACTATAATCAGGATTATCATATTCATAATCTTCCCCATCTATAAATTCATCATCAGCTTTCAACACACGTTCACTTTTAAATGTTTCGACTAATTTAGAACAAGAATAAGTTATAGAGGATAACTCTTGCCATTGACTATTAGTTAATGGAAATTTGATATTACTCATTGTCTTGCTCCTTTGTTGCACTTTCTACAAATTCAAAGTAGCTATCTTGATCTACAGTTTCCCAAGTGCATAAAGGTTCATCATCTTGAGCAATAGCTTTTGCCTGTTCTTCGTTATCAGCTTCTACTATCTTGAATACTGTATAAGTGTATTCTCCTTGTACTCTGTATTTAGCCATTGTTATCCTCCGTAAGTTATATCAAAAGCGATGAAATATATTTGATCTGAATTAATTGGAACACCCAACATATTGCATACATTTTTCCAAGCATCTAAACTTTCAAAATCATCTCTATAAAGAGCATGTTGCAGTTCTCTACAATCCTTTTCACAATCGTTACTTTGTTTAGCCATTGTTATTCTCCTCATATTCAAATCTAATCGTTGTATTGCCCCAATCATCATTTATAAAAAACATTTTTTCACTAGGGCAAGTAGATAACCATTCAAAAAATTCTTTTCTATTCATTGTTGATCTCCTTTGTTTCTTCTTCGATTGGATACTTGCACATATCTTTGTTAAGTATACATTCTACCTCTGCGATTGTTTCGATAACTACCCTTGCACCACAACTGAGTAGTGGTTTGTCGTTCCCCCCATAGATTACTTTGGAATCCCCTTTGATATGTACTTCGTGGCAATAGGTGTTACTCTTACCTTTCTTGACTGTAATACATGGTTCACTCTCATTGTTCTTGAGATTACTTCGTATCTTATGTTGATTCACATGTATATAAGTTTTTTGTTTCGTTGTCATAGTCTTAAAAAATTCTTCTCTTTCCATTAGTCTTGCTCCTTCACTTGTAAAACTTCTTCATCTTCAAATCCATAATCAAGACCATTACCTGTTTGTAATTCTTCACTAGGGTCATAACTTCCCATAGCTACAAAATCTTTAGCCTCTTGTTCATTTTCTGCGTCTACTATTATTTCAGAATAGCCAATCCATTTTGTATAAACTTTAAATGCTTTCATCTGACACTTCCTCATATTTATTAGTTTCTTCATTCCATATTTTTGTATATCCCCAATTCATTGGAAAATTACCATGTTTTATAAGTTGCAGATTGTCTGCCGACACTACGCTATAAGGAAAATTTTTCCAACGATTTTTAATTTCATCTTTGTAATAATTTTCTAATCCTCCGTCGTGATGACTCCATTCTCCATTTTCAATATCGTGTATATGTGCCTCTACACAACCAGAACAACAAAATAAATCGTAAGGTCTTATATCAATTTGAATAAATGTATATTCGCCATCAAATTCTTCTACATATTGTTCATGGCAATATTCACAATAATATTCACTTAATTTATCAGACATCACATACCTCCTCTAAATAAATAAAATAATGCCTTTAATCTGCGATCAGATAAATGGCGTAAATGTTCTGGTATTTTGCTTCTGTCTATATCTGTCATTAGTCTTGCTCCTTTATATCTCTTGATAATCTTCTAAATATACTTTCATCTTCATCTGGAGTTTCACAAATATCATTAATTACTTTTTTAATCATATCTCCTAACTGATAGAAACTTACGTTGTCATCATCTTTGTTGGCTCTGATTAGCATTTGTATATCTTCAATCATTTCTTGTTTATTCATTAGTCTTGCTCCTCTATCCAATCTTTCCAAGCGATTAAATAAAACTCAGAAAAAACTGGATCTTTAAAAGTAAATTTATCTAATCTATCCCAGTATCTTTCTGCTTTTTTTCTATTGGTAAAAGTTTTTGACCTAGTGTTTTCATGTAATTCTGGTGTGTAATATGCTCTGGCCATGCCAAATTTAACTGTATATGTCATTTCAATACTCCACCCAAGCTAAAAGATTATCTTCATATTGCTTGCTAACATCAATTTTTTTACCATATTTTTTAAATTCATAAGCTATCTCACAATCTGACCAATCTGACATTTTAATACCCTCTTGCTTATTTATTTTATCAAAATGGTCATCTGGTAATTCGTATTTTGTTGCTACACGTTCTAATATTTTAACTTGCATCTGAAACCTCCTCTTCTAGTTTAGCCAATACAGTCCATAAAGGTTGTAAGTCATTTTCTATAAATGTGCTTTGACCTACACATACATTCCATTGATTGTTTTTAAATAAATAGATCCATTCAATGTCAAACTGCACATCATTATAAAATGTGTGTGCTGAATGATATATTGTTGGTGGTTGTATGTTTGCCCTATCATCTAAACTTTCTTTAATCGTAGGTTTTAAAGAAGATAGATAACCTTGATTGGCTAATTCTTCTGCTTTGCTTTGGTTGTTGTAATGTTCATTTAACATCACTCCGTTATATTCTGGGTATCCGTCCCAATGACAGTATGTCACTACGACTTGCCCGTTTGCTCGCTGATATGCGATATTACTTCTCGTTCCCATGTTGTATACCTCCTAAAGTATTTATAATGGTTTCCAATTCACATTTATAATCATACTCTTTTTAGTCTATTTGTCAACAATTTGTATACAGTAAATATTATAAAGATTATTTATATGGCTAGATGTTCGGGATTAATCGCATCTGCCCTCTCTCTTGGTCAAGCTCGTAAATAAAATCATACATACACAAAGATACATGAAGATCCAATCGGGTCGGGTCGGGATTGTCGGGATTATGTGTCGGGTCGGGTTGGGAAATGCCTTTAACACAATATAACACACCAGACACATGAGCAGGAAAGAACATTTTGTATACTGCTGTCGTCTGGGTTGCCAAGCTCTATCTATATCTATTTAAAATAAACTAAAATAAGTGTTGCTATTTGTATCCTATATGCTATATTAGATGTTCGTATTAATTATTTAGGAGAAAAAATATGAAACAGATGAGAAAATTTGAACAAGAAGCCATAGTCAATCAGATTATGGAAGGCGTTAATGAAAGACTTGATGCCAAAGTAGAGAAAGCAAAGAAGTCTAAAGACTACAAAGCTGTTGAGAAACTTGCTGATGTTGTTGTTAAGCTACAATCAGAAAGAGAGGCTTTATCTAAAAAACATACAGAAGCAGTTAATCGTGTTAATGAGGCTATTAAGAACTATAACGAATTTAACACAGATAAAATGGTTGGGTTGAGTTCTATGAGCAATTACCACGATAGCAAATTAAATTTCTTTAGACATGATTGGCAGATAAAAGGACAAGTATCTGACAAATTAGCTATTGCATTACTAGAGCCAAACTCACAGGAAAGAATTAAAGATATCATTATGGCTATTGCCAATGAGGTTTCTTAATGTGCGTTCAAAGATGTCCCAAGTGCAACGAAGCAGATTTACATTATCTCGGAGATAATTGCACAGGAGAAATAGAAGATTGGGGTTGTCCAAACTGCGACACTTGTTATGAAGTCGAGGTGGTTATAAACAGACACTTTGAAACTATGCGTGAGGTGGTTATCTAAATAAAAACTCTCCTAATGAGTTAAGCCCGTTCAGTCGGGCTTTTTTATGTCGGGAGTTCGGGATTGTTGTTTTGTTGACAAGAACAGATAAACACACAAAAAGGTAAACACAGTTAGATCCAGGAGATCTGGCAGATCTACCAGGGACCAGACGATAAAAGATAGTTGTTGACAAAATGTATACACTATGAAACAATAAGCTTTTACAAATTAGGAGAAGTAAATGCAAAACACAAAAGAAAAGAAATGTATTGATCTTGTAGCCGACAAGTTCGCAGAACAAGAGCAATTATACAAAGATGCTAAAAAGTTCTTTGAGGACTACGAGAACGCAACAGAGGGTGAACAAATAGCATTAAAAGTAATTGATGAACATAAAGGAAATAATTTTCACGAATATGTAGATTTTATTGATTATGTTAATCAAACAGCTTTAAGTTGGGATTATGTTGAGCCTTATACATTTGATGACCAACGCGAGGGATATTATAGACTCCAGTTGTCTTGGGGTGGTCCAAGTGATGAATTTAGAATATATGCAGATATGAATAAAACAATTAAAGAAATTGAATACTGGTATTCAGACTGGTATGACGGAGCTTGTATAAATGTTCATTATGATACAGTTAGTTGGGATATATGCTCTTGGTATGTAGATTTAGAGTATTAAAAAACAATGAGTTTATTTACAATATCAGTTGTTGTATTGGTGGTGGTGTTCCTAATGTCGGGTCGGGTGTAAAGTAGCTTTCATGTCTAACCTAGCAACCACCACTACTACACACACAAAGAAGCGAGATAGATCTACCAGGTCGTTCGGGTATGTCGGGTACTGCCATTTAGGAACAGCTCGGGTTTGGTCAAGCTCATTAACACAATGTATTGATGAAGCCCAAGACTTTATCCAGGCCAACCCAAGATACTTAACTAGGAAAGGTATCTTTGTATACGAGTTAGCTGATAAAAAGAAATACATAAATAAAGTTACATAATGTAGACAAAGTATGATACAATTACTTATCTTTTAAACAAAACCATTAGGAGGTTATTATGAAGATAGAAATAAACTTATACGATGAAACTGGCACACAGGTCGTTGGCAAAGCCATTGAAAGTGACTGTCAAAGTCTTATAGTCAATGGCGTTCATGTCATACAAGCAGGTGGAGTTCATGCAGAAATGCGACAGCTACAAGAAACATATGTAGATGATATGAGACCACCGTTGGAGTTGAACTAATGTCTTATGTAGTATTAGCACATTTACAAGATAAAGATTATTCATTTACTTGTGATAGATGTGATTCGCCAATTTACGAAAATGAGGAAATGCAAGTTAAACATTATCCTTACAAAAAATTCGGCAGGGATGATATGGAAATAGTTGAAACAAGACATCACTGTTGGAGATGTAAAGACGAAGAATAACAATTAGTCGGAGGATTAAGGGAGTTTTATGCTCCCTTTTTTTGTGCTCGGAGTCCCAGCAGGACACAAAATATAGTCGGAGGATCAGAATATTTGGACGGGTGGGGGACAAAAAGTGCAGGGCAGTAGTATACACACACAAGGTAAATAACAAACACACTCAAAACATATATTTAAGACAATGCTAGTAATTTTTATAAAAATTCTGATACAATCAGATTTTAACTAAGAGGTACCACATGGACGAAGATATGATGGGTATGCAGGTTAACCCAGTTATGATGCCTGAACAACCAATGATGCAAGGGACTCCTGCCCCCCAAGAAATGCCAGGCCAAATGCAGTCTGAATTAGACAACATATCAGGTTCTGACCGAGAAGAGGCTAAACAAGCCCTCACACAAATTATTAAAATTTTACAACAAATGGTATCTCAAGGTGCTTCTGACGAAGAGATTGAAGCTTTTTTACAGCAAGTAGGCATTACTATGGAAGAACTACAAATGGCTAGGGAGATGTTTGGTATCTAATGAAATTACAAGCACTAAGAGCTTTATTTAATAAACTTACAGGTAAAAAGAATCCAGATGATTTTATTTATGGCACTGATATTCCAATAGTACCTGGAAAGTTAGATGAAATGGCTGAAGCCAGAATTATGAAAGAAGTTGATGAAGCTGAAGAGATGCTTAGAAAAAGAGGAATTTTAGATTCACCTGAATATGCGAAATTCTCATCTAGAGCTGATGAAATTGCAAAACAAGTCTTAAATACAAGCAGAGGTGCTAGAAATCAAAAAATAATGGGTAGAGATATACCACCAAGAGGCGGTCTTACAGGCATACTTAATCCAAAAACAGATGCAGATACTATGAAAGCACTTGGATTGGGAGCTGGTCTTGTTGGAACTGGTGCTGTTGGTATGTATGACGGGACGCAAGGTTTTACAGAACAATACAATCCTGCAAACTCTTTTATGTTTAATCCAGAAGAGATTGGTAGAGCTGCAGCAAAAGTTGGTAAATCTATTGATCAAGCTTTAAATGATGCAAGACAGGCGGTGGGTGATGCTACACAAGTACCACAAGCATATTTTATGCGTGTTCAGTCTGGCTATCAGGAAGAAATGAACAGAATGGAAGAACCTGTTGAAGTTCCACCTACTATTGAAGAGCAAGCAATAAAACCAGTATCTTTACTTATGGCTCAAGGTGGTCCTGCTATGTCCGACAACGAACCTAGATTTGAAGATAGATCTCCTGAGAACCAAATGTTCTCTATTGATACTGCTATTGGCAACCTTATGACTGAGTATGACATGGTAGTTCGTAACAACGAATTTGAAAGAGCACAGATGATTGCTGACCAGATTGACCAGTTACAACAGCAAAAGATTGGTATACAGGCTCAAAACGTACCACAACAAGACGACATATCTAGAATACTAGAATCCATATCCCAGTAGCCAAGCATGGCTGCAAGAAAGGAAATACTTTCAGACCTAAGCTCCAAGATA
>VTLG01013836.1_pt1 | contig 10560 bp, 12 predicted proteins | sample 4694571 | NCBI WGS metagenome assembly VTLG01 (sample SAMN12604809, study PRJNA352737) | marine metagenome | biome: ENVO:00000447; feature: ENVO:00000209|ENVO:00000569|ENVO:01000036; material: ENVO:00002151; isolation source: viral sequences binned using virsorter ... | reverse complement strand
AAACTCCTTTAATTAACACACTACTATTTAAGCGCCGGACTCTCGGAATCTCTTTGCTATTTTGAGAAGGCTATTGTGTGCTTTTTAGATATAGTGAAGATACGAACCAATGATATATTTTGATTCTAGTTTTGGTTTGTGACCTGTATGTAGATATGTCCAAGTTGGTGGAAACATTAATAGTCTGCCTGCTTTGGGATAAACTTGCATATCGTATTCTTCAAAAGATGTACGACCATCAAAGTTACTATTTAAATATAAAAAGAATACTAAAAATCTTCTAGCGCTGGCATAGTCGCCTACATCTACATGACTTTTAAATTCATCTTTATCATTAGGTAAATATCTTTTAAATCTTATTTGTTCAAAACCATATTTTTCAGGCCATTGTGTTTTAGTTATTTTACAATCTTCTTTGTATTTTGCAATGTAAGGTTTTAAAAATTTGTATATACCTGTGACCATGTTTGACCAATCAGGATGTTGATTGATATTAATTTCTGTAAAGTGTCTATGATTTTCTAAATCTGTTTTAATGTGTTGGTCTTCATTAAGTTCAAACTTATCAATTAATGTTTTACAGAGTTGCTCTGGTAATACATCATCATAAACTTTTATATACTTCTTCATGTAAATATATATGCTATCTGTAATAGATAGCAAAAGTGTCAGCACCATTCATATGACAAAATGATTGTGGTCTAATATATTGCATTTGTAAACCAGTTTTGTATTGAGTTTTTAAACCTGATTTACCTCTATATCTGTATCTAATCTTTTTTGCATTTTTATGAGCCGATACTTCTTTAAAGTATGACAAGTATTTAATTGGTATGCCAGAGGCAATACAAGAACCATTATAGTCTTGTCTTGATACTAGATGTTTTACTAAAAGAGGATTTACAACTCTCTTAAATACTTTTTTTCGTCTTTCTTCTTTTTGCATTTTGTCTAAACCTTCTTGTGCGAAGTCTGACCATATTCCTTTTTCCATAGTGTTCTCCTTATTTCAAATATAATGGACCAGTCCATTGAATTGGATAATTACCAGTAAGTACATTACCTCTGGCAGAATTTAAAGCAGGTGCATTGTAACCAGCGGCTTTCAATATATCACCTTTTTTAAAATGTTTAAAGTCTTCTTTTGCGATAAAACAAAAAACACCAGTATCTTGTACAATCTTAATGTATTTTTTACCAGGCATAACTTTTGTTTTATTATCCCAATTATCAACTTGTTCTTTAGAATAACCTGTCAATTCTGTTTGACCGTTTCTAGTTGACATTCTTTCATAGTCTAATTTAGCACCAGCCATTAGGTTTTTAATTCCTTCGTCTAGTGTCTTTGCTGTTTTTTCTACTTTTATCATAGTTATTGTCCTTTGTTAAGTGTTAATATAGTCATTATACCAGAAATTATGGTAATTGTCAAGCAAATAAAGAACATTGTCCAGTTATCATTGCCTAAACAATGACCACCACAATCTTCAATTGAACCAACAGCCATAATAGCTGCTAGAATAGTCGTAATACTAAAAAAAGTATTCATAGTGTTTCCTTTCGTAATCATAGGTATACTATACCACAACTAAATATAGAAAGCAAGCAAAAAAAGCGAAAAAAATGAAAAAAAATACTCAAAAAAGCGTGAAAAATCAACATTTTTTAACTTTTTTTGTTCTATGTTTGTTCTTTTTCATCAATTCTTGCAATTTTTCAACAAAAAATGAGCGATTCGAGTGTAAATGGTCGCCTGATTATGAAAGAATTAGCGAATCAGCGATGGATTCTATGGATGACATGAAAAGAATCAATTTACAGCAGATGAAAGCTCGCTGTAATTTTTGATAAATAGTAGAAAAAGGAAAAAATCATGTCCCATTGTGCAAATTGCGGCCATTTAAGTCATTGTAACGAAAAATGTTTACAAACTTACAAAGATGGCGATAATAAAGACATACAAATAGAATGTTGTAAAGAATGTAGATGTGAAAGTTGTAAGGATTAGTAGTTTATGGCAAAAATGAGAATATTTAAGTTTTGGAATGAAGCAGGTGACGAAAAAGAAAAAGAAGCGCTTAGTTTAAAGAAAGCAATTATGTCAGTTCAGTCTGATTTTAAAGATAGAATGATAAGTGTTGAATATATCAGTAAAAAAGGCAAACAAATGTGTCATGGTATTTTAATACCAATTGGTAGAAAAGTAAAACAAGCGTTAGTTCAAGAAAGAAGACGAGAAGCATTAAAATTAGCTAGAGGCAGATAATGTTAACTGGTAAGTTTGTTGTTTTAAAAGATAAACAAAGATTGAAGTTTACAAACTATGATGATATACCATCTAGTTTTAATCATGTAATATCTTTTGAGCCTGATTATCCAGAACCGCCTCATACAAGTGAACAACATGAAGAAATTGAAAAGTATCAATCTTATTTACAGGAGTTATTAAATCGTGCCAGCGGTAACTAGAATAGGTGACGCAGATGTGGCTCATTGTTCAGGAATGACAAGAGCTGCAGGTTCGCCAAATGTATTTGCAAATAGTATAGCAGTTTCAAGACAAGGTGATAATAATACATCTCATTTATTACCAGGTGTGCCTTGTCCTGTTCATGCAGCTCCTATAGCCTCAGGTTCATCAACTGTTAGAGTAAACGGTAAAGGTATTGGTAGAGTTGGTGACGGTATATCTGGTTGCACCAGCGTGGCGGCAGGTTCTCCTAATGTTTTCTCAGGTTAATTAATAAAACTCGTATAAATATTACCGTTATGGCAAATTATGACGCTTCATCTACTAATAAAAGTAAAAAATCTGTAAGGACTTATAAAGACCTTAATTTAGATTTTGCTAGACATCCTGTAACTAACGATTTAGTTAAAATAGAAGATGTTGACGCAATTAAAAGAAGTGTTAGAAATTTAATTAACACAAATTTTTATGAGAGACCTTTTCATCCTGAATTAGGTTGTGGTGTTAGAGATTTACTATTTGAAAATTATACACCACTAACAGGTATTTTTATAAAAAGAAAAATACAAGAAGTTTTAATTAACTTTGAACCTAGAGCAAGATTATCTAGTATCAATGTTAATGAACAAATGGACAGAAACGCAATAGATGTAACTGTAAATTTTTATACTTTAAATTTACCAAATCCTGTTTCTGTTACAACAACACTACAAAGAATTAGGTAGATAAATGGCGTCAAACAAATTAACAGTTTCAGAATTAGACTTTGATAATATAAAAACAAATTTAAAAACTTTTTTACAAGGTCAATCAGAGTTTCAAGATTATGATTTTGAAGGTTCAGGTTTTGCCGTTCTAATAGACTTACTAGCTTACAATACACACTATCTAGGTTTCAATGCTAATATGTTAGCAAATGAAATGTATTTAGATTCTGCTGACATAAGAAAAAATATAGTATCGTTAGCTAAAATGTTAGGTTATACACCAAACTCACCTAGAGCGCCTATAGCAAATTTAGCAGTCAGAGTAAATAATGTACCCTCTACAACAACATCAATTACTATGGCTAAAGGAACAGTTTTTACAACACAAGTTGATAATACTTCTTATCAGTTTGTAACTAATCAATCATATACAATTCAACCGACTGCCGGTGTTTATAATTTTTCAAGTGTTGATATTTACGAAGGCACACTTGTTACATTTAAATATACAGTTGACTCAAATGATGTTGACCAAAAATTTGTAATACCAAGTGATAATGCAGATACATCAACTTTAAAAGTTTCTATTCAAACTTCAGCAAGTGATACAACAACTGAGGTTTATTCATTAGCAACTAGTTTATCAGAATTAAATAATACATCTAAAGTTTATTTTTTACAAGAAGGTGAAAATGGTCGTTTTGAAATATATTTTGGTGATGGCATTTTAGGTAAAAAACCAATAGATGGTAATATAATAAATTTAGAATACATTGTTACAAATAAAACAGAATCAAATGGCGCAAGTTCATTTACATTATCAGGAGATGTTGGTGGTTTTTCAGATGTAACATTAACTACAAATACAAATGCAGCTAATGGTTCAGAGGCACAAACTAAAGAATCAATTAGATATAATGCACCATTGCAATATACAGCACAAGACAGAGCAGTTACTTCAAAAGATTATGAAACAATTGTTAAGTCAGTTTATCCTAATGCTCAATCAGTTAGTGCATGGGGTGGTGAAGATGATGAAACACCACAATATGGTGTTGTCAAGATTGCAATTAAACCAATATCAGGTTCAACATTAACAACCACTACAAAAGAAAGTATTAAAACACAATTAAGAAAATACAATGTTGTATCTGTAAGACCAGAAATAGTTGACCCGGAAACTACAAATATTTTATTAACTTCAAATGTAAAATATAATGCAGCTACAACAACAAAAACTTCAGATACTTTAAAATCTGATATTATAACAACCCTTACAAACTATAATACAAATACACTAAATCAATTTGATGGTGTTTTTAGATATTCAAAAATAGTAGGACTAATTGATAATACAGATACAAGTATTGTATCAAATATTACAACATTAAAAATTAGAAAAGATTTTACACCACTTATAGGAACATCATCTAAGTATGATGTTTATTTTAGAAACGCATTATATAATCCACACTCAGGACACAATTCAAGTGCAGGTGGTATTTTAAGTTCAACAGGTTTTAAAATAGATGGTGACGCAGATACAATATACTTTTTAGATGATGATGGTCAAGGTGCTGTTAGACGATATAGTTTATCAGGTTCAACTAGAGTTTATGCTAACAATTCTCAAGGTACAATTACATATTCAACTGGTCAAGTAACAATTAATTCTTTAAATGTATCAGTAGTGGAAAATATTAGAGGTGCAGCTTCAAGTGTTATTGAATTGACAGTTACACCAAGTTCAAATGATATTGTTCCTGTAAGAGACCAAATATTAAATATAGATACAGCTAATTCAACAATCACGGTAGAGGCAGATACATTTGTTGGTGGTTCTTCCGAAGCAGGAGTAGGTTACACAACTTCAACAAGTTATACTGGTAGTTCTGGTAGTAGTTATTAAGGGTTTGTCAGATGGCAAAATTTACTGATAAAATTTCAACACTCATTAGTAGTCAAGTACCAGAATTTGTACTTGCTGACCACCCTAAATTTTTAGAATTTTTAAAATCATATTATACATTTATGGAATCGGCAGAGGTGTCGGTTACAAGCATTCAAACAACTGACGGTCTAAGATTAGAGTCAGAAATCAACACAAATACAGATGTCTTATTACTAGACGCTTCAAGATTAGATACAGATAGAACACAATTAGATTCTGGTGATAAAGTTATTTTAGAGAGTTCTACATATGGTAAATTTACTAGAGGTGAAACAATTACTGGACAAACATCAAAAGCAACAGCTACTATTTTAAAAGAAGATTTAGAAAATGGTAAACTTTATATATCTGCTAATGATAAATTTTTAGACAATGAAACTATATTAGGTGCTAGTTCAAATGCAAGTGGTGTATTAAGTAATTATAGACCTAATCCTGTAAATAATATTCAAGACTTATTAAATTTTAGGGACCCCGATAAAGTTATATCAAACTTCTTAACAAAGTTTAGAAACGAATTTTTAAATACAATACCAGAAAATTTAGATGAGTCAGTTAGTAAAAGAAAATTAATTAAAAATATAAAATCTGTTTATAGAGCAAAAGGCACAAGTAGAGGGCATGAAATATTTTTTAGAATGTTATTTGGTTTGCCTTCAGAAACTATTTACCCTAGAGAAAATATGTTACGAATATCTGATGGTAAATGGACAACAAATAAAATATTAAGAGCAATTGCTACAGCAGGTGAAACTTCAGATTTAGTAGGTAGAACAATAACAGGCCAAACTTCAGGTGCAACTGCTGTTGTTGAATCTGTTAGAAAGTTTCAAATAGGTGCAAATGAAATAACTGAATTTGTTTTAGGTGCAGACAGTATTACAGGCACATTTGCTACAGGCGAAGAAGTAAGAGGTACAAGTTCAGATAACGCAGAAAGTTTTATAAAGGCAACTACCTCTGGTATACCAGGAACAATATCAATTACAAATGACGGATTTTTATCAGCAGAAAATGATAGTGTGCCAGTTACAGGCGGTGGAACAGGTTCTATAATTCAAGTTAATGCGATTGGTAATGGTGGTCTTACAGATTTTATTATTGATGACGCAGGTACAAATTATGAAATAGGCGATAACTTAGTTTTTAATAATGCAAATACAAATGGTGGTAATGCTTCAGCAGCTGTATCAGTTGTAAATGGCGGTATTACACCTGAAGATTCAACTTCAACAACGGATGACCATATTGTATTAGAAGATGAAACTGTAAGAGGTGACCCATATACAGGAGATAAAATTGTACAAGAATCAGGTACAGGTTCAAATGATATTACAGATATAAGAATTATAAATGCAGGTTCAAACTATACAACTTTACCTACAATTACAATAACAAGTTCCGCTGGTGATGGCGCAAAAGTTTTAGCAAATGGCACAGATATTGGTAGAGTTTTAGGTTTAAAAATAGTTGAGCCTGGTGCAGAGTATCATCAATCGCCTAGCCCACCAACTTTAGATGTACCAGGTTCAATGATATTAAAAGATATATCAGGTTCTTTTGTTGCAGACCAAGGTATGACTTCATTAGATAGTTCAAGCACAACTATAACAGCGACTTCAACATCTTTTGATTCTAATTTACAAATTTTAAAATTTAAAGCACCATCAGGTACTTTTCAAGTAGGTAGAATAATTACATTAGCTAACGGTGCTACTGCTACTATAGCAAGAGTTCAACAATCAACAGCAACAACAACTGTAACTGCTGTCGCAGATACTAACGGAACATTTGTAAATGAAGATGGTCATATTTCAGATGACGCTATGAGAATACAAGATAGTTTATACTATCAAGATTTTTCTTATGTGTTAAAAGTAGGTCGTGCCATAAATGACTGGCGAGATAGTTTTAAATCAACAATGCACTCAGCAGGTTTTTATTTTACTGGTCAAGTTAATATTGAAAGTAGAATTAGTGCTCAAATTTCACAACCAGTTGAAGGTATAATATCAGGTCTTTCAGAAAGTCCAATATTTGGTATTATCAATACTTTATTCTCTACTATATTTGGTAGAAGATTAGGAACAGTAGATGATGGTACATCTTTAAGAGCAAACTCACAATTAGGTGTTGACCCAGACTTTGATGATAGCACAAGTGAACACTTTACACCAAATACTAGAGATATAACTTTAAGAAGAACATATACAATTATTTTAAATCAAAGAAGCAAACTATATAATATTACTTCAAGAGGTGATTCTTATTTAAGAGGTTTTGCTTATGGCGGACCAACAATGAAAAGTTTAGATTTACACAACAATCCATTTTCTTCAAGTAACTTATATTCTGGTACTCATACAAATGCTCAGACTACATCTATTGCTGGTAGTATAAATGGTACAAATAGATATATTTCACCACTTAAATTTGAAAACTGGCGAGACCATAGAGTTATTGGTTTTAGTGATACAGATATTGATGGTGAAAGATTTACTATTGCAGAATATAATATAAGTCAAATGAAACAACCAATTACCATACCAACAGAAATTATAGTAACGGCGCCAGGGACAACATTTGACGCTGACACTATTAAATTTGATACAACAACTATAACTTTTGACCAAACTTAATGAGAAACTTGTATAAATATTAGGAAAATTAGAGAGTAAGATGGCAAAGCAAACAATACAAATCGGTAGTTCAGCAAATGACGGTACAGGAACAACAATTCGTGCCGGCGGTGACCTAATTAATGATAATTTTAATGAAATTTATAACTACCTTGGTGATGGTTCAAGTTTAAGTGCTACAGCTTTTACTTTAGTTGACGAAAGTTCGACAGAATCAGTTGTAAATTTAGGTGAAAGACTTGCTATTACAGGTGGCACTAACTTAACATCAACGGTATCTGGTGATAGTGTAAATATTACGCTAAATAGTACAGTAACAGGCTTAACAAGTGTTCAAACAGAAACACTTACAAACAATTCTGGTAATTTATTAGTAGATAGTGCTACATATATAACAGAATTTAGAGGTGGTGGCAGTACAGATGGTCAGATACAATTAAATTGCCGAAATAACTCCCACGGTCAAAAAATTATGGCACAACCTCATAGTGAGGGTGTTACAAATGAAATGTTATTGCCTAAAGGCTCTAACTCAACATTAGTTTCAGAGATTGCAACGCAAACTCTAACAAATAAAACAATTGGCATAGGTCAATTAACTTGCAATACAAGAGCATATACTGGTGACGGTTCGACAGTTGCATTTACGGTAACAAACGGTCAAACAGTAGAAAATGTTTTGGTGTTCATAAATGGTGTATTCCAGAGGCCAACTACCGATTTTGGTATTTCTGGAACAACATTAACTTTTGGTACAGCTCCTGTAACGGCGGATGTAATAACTATTAAGGAACTGTAATAAATAGGAAAGTAAAATGGCAAACAAAATAAAAGAATCAAATATATCTGACGGTGCAGTATCACACGATAAGATAGCACCAGGTACAATAGGTAATGATAGATTAGCAGGCTCTATTGCAATATCAAAATTAGCAACTGACCCAACAAACGCTTCTAATATTGCGTCAGGAACATTAGCAAACGCAAGATTAACTGGAAGTGGTGCTATTACAATTAATGGAAATGCAGTTTCATTAGGTGGTTCTGTAACAGCAGGCACAGACTATCAATCAGTTGTTACAACTAATACAACTATGGTCGCAGGAAAAGGTTATTTTGTAGATAGTTCAGGTGGCACAATTACAATGACATTACCTGCTTCACCTAGTTTAGGTGATGAAATATCAATAGCTGGTTTAGATGGTGCTAGTAATGCAGTTACAATAGCAAGAAATGGAAATAAAATTGAAGGTGGTACAGCTGATTTAACAATTTCCACAAATTACGGTGCAGTAACTTTAGTTTATACAGATACAGCTAACGGCTGGTACAGACATAATAACGAGGCGCCTGAGGGATTTATACAAGCGACAGGCGGAACAGAATCAACATCTGGTGATTTTAAAATTCATGTATTTAATTCTACAAGTAACTTTGTGGTGTCAGGCGTTGCTACAACAGCAGCCAACAACGAAGTTTCATATTTAGTTGCTGCCGGAGGCGGTGGCGGCGGTCAAGGTAATGGCGGTGGCGGTGGCGCAGGTGGTTTTAGAGAAGGTAAATCAGGTGTGGATTCATATACACAATCACCACTAAATGCTCCAGCGGGCATTACAGTTTCAGCACAAACATATCCTATTACAGTAGGCGCAGGTGGAGCAGGAAAAAGTCCAAGTAATCCAAATTCAAATGACGGAAGTCAATCAATATTTTCAACTATCACATCAGCAGGTGGCGGAGGTGGTGGTCACAATGGTAGAAACGGTCAAGACGGTGGTTCAGGCGGCGGAGGAGGAAATCCTAACTTCGCAGGAGGCTCAGGTAACACACCACCAGTTTCACCATCTCAAGGTAATAATGGTGCGGCTGCTACAGCAAGTTCACCAGCGGCTGCTGGTGGCGGAGGTGCAGCTACAGCAGGTAGTTCAACTCCAGGCCCAGCAAATGGTGGTGCAGGAGGCAATGCTGTTACATCTAGTATTTCAGGTTCTTCAGTAGGTTATTCTGGAGGCGGTGGAGGCGGCGTTGACGCTGGCGGAACAGGCGGCGGTGGTGGTACAAATGCCGGAACAGGTGCAAACGGTAGCGGTGCTGCTGGTGGTAACGGAACAGCTAATAGAGCCGGAGGTGCCGGAGGCGGTGGCGGCGGTAATGGCCCTGGCGGTACTGGCGGTTCAGGTGTTGTGATATTAAGATATAAGCGTCAATAATAGAGTATAAATAGTTAAAAGGAAAAAGATAAAATTATGCCGGCAATAATAACAAACAAATTTAGAAGACACAATGCTTCACAATTCGTTGAATCTTTCAGCGAAGCAAGCCCTACTGTCTATTACATGGGTTTAGGTCGCCCTCAATCTTTTGCTACTGCTACAAGAGGCGATAGTAGAACAGATAACGAAGGAACAGATACTACACCTTTAACACCAGTTGATTCAGTATCAGATGAGTTTTACGCATTTGATGATATGTTAGCTGCAAAAAGAATTACAACAAGTGATGTTTCATTTGCAATACCAAGAAGAAACTGGACAACAGGAACAATTTACGATTATTACAGACACGATTACGGAAATAGAATTACTGGCACAACAAATACTCAGTCGGCAAACTCAGGTGCTACTAATTTATTTGACGCAACTTTTTATGTTTTAAATAGTAATAATGATGTTTACAAAGTTTTAGATAATAATAGTAATGCTCAATCAACAGTTGAGCCAACAGGAACATCAACATCAATTTTAACAACAGGTGACGGATATAAATGGAAATATATGTATTCACTATCTGCTT
>VTLG01003880.1_pt1 | contig 10562 bp, 9 predicted proteins | sample 4694571 | NCBI WGS metagenome assembly VTLG01 (sample SAMN12604809, study PRJNA352737) | marine metagenome | biome: ENVO:00000447; feature: ENVO:00000209|ENVO:00000569|ENVO:01000036; material: ENVO:00002151; isolation source: viral sequences binned using virsorter ... | reverse complement strand
CAAACTTATGGAACTGGTATCCCCTCCAGCCCACCAGAAGGTTCGTTTGGAATTACACCTCCAGTGGATCCTTATGCAGGAATCAGTACGCTGGCTAAAGGAGGAGTTTTTGGGGAAAACGGCATTGTTCCTTTCGCTAGAGGAGGCATAGTTGACAGACCTACACTCTTCCCGTTTGCCAAGGGAGTTGGCCTGATGGGTGAGAAAGGGCCAGAAGCTATCGTCCCGCTAAAACGTGGTAAGGATGGAAAACTTGGAATAGCTGGTGGTGGCGGCGGTAATATTACTAATAATATTGTTGTTAACGTTAAGACTGAACCAGGTTCGGGTTCTGGTAAAACTGATGTTAAAGCAGCTTCTTCACAGTTAAGTATGTTTGGTAAAGCTATTTCAGTAGCAGTTCAACAAGAACTTGTGAAACAATCTAGACCTGGAGGACTTCTTACTAGAGGATGACAACACAAGCTTTCCCTGCAACACCAAAGCCTGTTTACGGTGTATCGAAATCATCAAATGCGACAGTACGTGAGTCGGCTTTTGGGTCAGGATATAGTCAACGTACTGTCTTTGGCTTAAATCAAATTGCTCATTCTTTAGATTTAAGGTGGGAGTATTTGAAGGAAGATGAAGCAGATAGTTTAGAGAATTTTCTTATTGCAAGATCAGGTAATGAAGCTTTTACTTATCAGTTACAAGGTGAACTTGCAGCTTCTAAATATATTTGCAAGGATTGGAGTAAAACCTTAGAACATGGTTCTTTATCTACAATAACGGCTACATTTGAACAGGTTTTTGAGCCTAATACATGACCAATAGTTATAAAAAAACAGGTGCTATTAAGTTTAATAGCAAAATTGAGGCGGAATTAAGGTCGTTATCTCCTTCTGCCATTATTGAACTATATGAATTAACTTTAACTGCTGCTGTAAATGGAGTTGATGCACTTTATAGATACCATCCTGGCACAAATAATCTTATCGAAGACATTAAATTTGGATACGAGGCGGATGGTACTGACAAAGTATATAAGGCATTTCCTTGCCAGATAGAAGGTTTTAATCGTAGTTCTGAAGGGACATTACCTCGACCTACTTTTACAATGGCAAATTCAAATAGTGGTATTACTAATCTATTAAGTCAATACAATTTCTTACATGGAAAAATCCAAAGGATCAGAACTTGCAAGAAGTTTTTAAATGCTTCTAATTTTCCATCGGAGGAGGGAAATTCTACGGCTGATCCTGATGCAGTGTTTGAAGCAAATGATATTTGGTATATAGATAGAATTGCAAAAGAAGATCCTACAATGGTTGTTATTGAATTAACTAGCAAATTAGATTTAACTAACTTAAGGATTCCTCGTAGACAAGTATTAGAAAGAGGAAGAAAAAATCCTGACACTACAAATCCGTGGGGTTTTCCAGGTGCAAGAATTCGTTTATGAAGCAGAACGTCATGCTTTGGAGTTCCCTACAGTAGAAACTTGCGGTTTAGTTGTTCATGGGAAATATTATCGTTGCCGCAATATCTCACCAGATCCCAGTGAAAACTTTATCTTGGAGCCAAAAGATTATTTAAAAGCTGCATTAAAAGGTTCTATTGAATATGTAGTTCATTCTCATCCTAAAGGGGGTAAAGCTAGTGCAGAAGATCATAAAGCTTGTGGTTGCATGAAAATTCCTTGGTATATTTATTTAGTGCCTCAAAAACAATGGATCAGTATCAATCCTTAATTGGTCGTCATTGGGAATACGGTGTAAATGATTGTTTTTCATTAGTAAAAGATTTTTTTGCCTTAAAAGGCGTTAATCTTCCTGATTTTCCAAGGCCAGATGATTATGAAACAGCAGATAATTTATTTATTAAATCTGCTGAATCTTATGGTTTTAAAGAAGTTGAATATGAGAGCAGAGTTCCTAATGACGTTTTAATTTTAAAATTAGGGACAGCAACACCCATGCACATTGGAGTATTGATCGGATGTGATTCTATTTTGCATCAAAAGCGAAAATCTATTTCATGCGTTGAACCAATAACAAGATATTATAGGAAGAATACAAAGGCTGTTTTCAGATATGCAGCAGGTTTTGCTGTTAGGTGAGCTAGGTGAACGCTTTGGCTCTAAGCATGAATTTGAAAATTTAAGAACACCTGCGGATGCTATTCGTTTATTTTCGATTAATTATCCAGATTTTTTGCCGTATTTAGTTGAATCTCACGAAAATAATATTGGCTATCAAATTGTTCAAGCATCTACCTCGTTAGGCGAAGAAGATTTATTTTTACCGTTTGGGAAGAAGGATTTAGTGATTACTCCAGTAGTTATGGGATCTAGTGACAATCCATTGGTTAATTTTGTTGCTGCTGTTGCGTTGATTTCAATAGTTGTTGTTACTGGTGGTGGTGCTGCGGCGTTTATGGCTGGCACTGCCAACATAGGTGGCACGGCGATTACGCTTGGGGCTACGGGATTTGCTGCTCCTGGTGCAGCTTTATTCTCAGCTGCAGGTATGGCTGCAATGGCAGGAAACGTTGGAATATTGCTTGGCTTGTCTAGTATTTCTCAGATATTAAATCCGATGCCTGAGCCTCCTGCTAAAAGGTTAAGTAGTGGAGAAGCTGCAGCAACAGATGGACCACAATCAGTCATTAGAGGTGCTGCTGGTAAACAATCGTATGCTTTAACTGGTCCTGTTAATTCCGTAGGTTTAGGAACTGCTGTTCCAATTGTTTATGGTGAGGTTATTACAGGAAGTCATATCTTAAGTGTTGAGCTTGAGATTGAATCTGATGATGATGAGCAATCACTTTTCAAGGTTCCAAGTATAGATACAATTCGATTTGGAAGCGAAAAAGCAGAGCAAGGATTAAAGAAGATAGGCGGTTTATATACAGCCAACCAAACAATGTTTGCCCCTAATAACGTATGGGCAGGTCCAACACGTTGGCCTTACAATCCAAATCATGGAGATAATTTTAATAGGGTTGGAGGAGGAACTTATGTTGGTAATGGAACTGGTCCTGGCTTAAATATTCCAATTAATTTAGATCCTGCTGATAATGTTCGTCAGTCTGTTAAAGCGTTTCCTATAAGTAGTAAACATAGTAATTGGTATATGAAAGTTGAAAAAAAGGATAATTCACATTATCCAGCAGGTAGACTTCAGTTTTTATTTTCTGTAAGTAGTTTATGGAGGTATATCTCAGGAGTAGGTAGTTCTGTAGTAGATGGATTTATTACATATAAAGTGACAGTTTATAATTTTACCCAAGATGGGACTGAGGTTGGTGGGTTCCAAGCTTCTATTCAAGGTTTAACAATGAATCAACCTTATTGGTGGGTTCATCAAGTTAGTGTCGCAAAAATTGAAGATAAAGATTGGCATTATTTCAAGTTAGAGATCGTAGATTCTGATGTGGATAGTTCGATTTATCTTAATAATTTCTATGTAAGAGGTTGGGGCTATTACATTGCCAATGCACACTGGCCTCATTGCGATTCTCGTGGTTATCAATTTGATAAGGGAAATTTCGGAGGGCCACAATACACAGATGGCCCAAGAGCTTGTCCTGCTTAACTAAAAGATGTCTTTAAATTCAACATCAAGAATAAAAATTATTGACCTGATTTCAGAGGGGCCAATATTAGGTACTCATGGTGCAGGTGGTGGAGATGATGGTAGACGTAATATTTTCCTTGATAAAACACCATTAGTTGAAGAAATTGGCGGTAGCGACCAAATTAATTTTGAAGGCGTTTCGGTTCAAGAAAGACAAGGACATGAGAATCAAGATGCTTTACCTACTGAATACACCGCAGAAAATGCTTGGGTTTCGACTCTGACAAGTGTTGGGGTTGAAGTTGGAAAGAGTTATAGCGAAACAAAAAAGAAAAATGAGGCTGGCTATGAAATTAACGATCAGATCGTAAATATGGATTATGGCGGGTGTTCTGGTTCTTCAGATCAAGGTGGTCAAACAATTACTAGTTCATCTAAAGGAACATCTTTTTCTTTTGGTGGTTATGATCTTCATTCTCCTGTCGTAAGAACAATTCCCAATGATTCCGTAACTCATGTCAAATTGATATTTACAATCGGAGCTTTATATTCAGTAGCACAAGAATCATTAGCAAAAGGGCAATTATTTTGGGGGAGAATTAAAGTCAAGATCAGTGTGAAAGCCCAAAATGCAAATTATGGTTCTCCCATAGAGATTACAAAACAAGGGATTTGTACTGAAGGTTATCAGTTTAAAAGTCCTTTAATACCTTTACTTGAAGCCGATGGGGTTTGGCGAGGGCCATATTCTATTAAGGTTGAAAAGATTACAGATGGAGAAAATGATTATGAGATTAAACGGCAGTTCTTTGAAGATATTGAACTTAATATTCCTTTGGAATCAGGAAGAAGGAATCAACTTGTCTGGTCACATATAGAAGAAAAAAAGGCAGTAAATCCTAATAACGCCTCTGAAGTTGCAGCACAAACTTGGAGTTATCCAAATAGTGCTTTGATGGGGTTGAGTATCCCTACTACCCAATTCGCTAGTCTTCCAGAACGTGCTTATAGAGTAAGAGGAAGAACAGTTGATGTCCCAGATAATGCAGTTGTCAGAGATGATGGCAGCTTAGCTTTTCCTGCTGGTGCAAATTTTAATGGTGGTGTGCGACCAGAAAAAAAATATACAACTTGTCCCGTTTGTTGCATGATTGATTTATTGACAAATGAAAGATATGGATGTGGTGAATTTATTAGTAAAGATAAAATTAGTTGGATTGATTATTATCCCTTAATTAAATATGCAAATGAATTAATTACAACAGCAACTGGAACTGAACCTAGATTTGCAATTAATACAACAATAGGAAGTCAAGAAGATGCTTATGCTGTTTTGCAAGATATGGCCTCTGTTTTTAGAGGTATAACTTATTGGGCTAACAATACAATTCAAATTAGTGGTGATGGAAATTGGGATACAACATCAAAACATGTTTTTACTAATTCTAATGTTGTTGGAGGATATTTTCTTTATCAAGGATCGTCTTTAAAGAAAAGAGCGACAAGTTTAAAAATAAGATATAACGATCCAGAAGATTTTTATAAATCAAACTATGTCATTCAACAAGTTGATGATTTAATTGATAAATATGGTTATAACGAGCGAGAGATTGTTGCTTTTGGTTGTAGTTCAAGAACCCAAGCTCAGAGGATGGCTAGATGGATATTAAAGACAGAAGAACTCGCAGATGAAACAGTTTCTTTCTCTGTAGGACTTGAGGGTTTATTTGTTCTTCCTGGTCAAATATTTAATATTTCTGATCAGATGAGAGCAGCAGATAGATATGGAGGATTAATTGCGAGTGCTACAACAAGTTCTATTGTTGTTGATGCTTATCCAGATAATTTATCTTCAAACTCTAAATTGCATTGCATGATCCCTCCAGAGGGAGCAAGTAATGCGACATGGAGTCAAGCAGGAACAACAATAACAATTACTTCAAATAGTCATGGCTTTGCTGTAGACGATCAAGTTTATATAGGTGTTACATCTGGAGGTGCTAGTAGTGATTATTATGTAGTCGTTACTTCTGCCACCAATTCCTTTACTGTTGAGGCAACTGACGAGTTAACTGCAAGTGGCAGTTGTACGGTTGCCGATCCCAATACGGAAGGGGCGGTAACAATGGAAAGTAGAAGTTTCACTTATAACAGTACGACTAAGACCTTCTCTGTTACCTCTCCATTCAGTCGTGCCCCTGTCGTTCAAAGTCCGTTTCATGTCACTGATGCAGATTCCATTCCTCAACAACAATATAGATGTTTAGGAATTGCTGAGAATAAAGAAGAGGCAACTTATACGATTGAAGCAGTTAGATTTGATCCTAATATTTATAATTATGTCGATAATGTTAATAATGATGCACCCCCAATAAATACTAAAATTAATCTTGCAAATGTTAATCCTCCTGCTCCTATTTCTATTACGTTAAAAGCAAATAGTGAAAGGGAAAATAATAATACGATTAATACAGTTAATGTTTCATGGCAGCCATTCGAGGGTAGTTCGGCAGGTGTTTCATTTACTTATGAATTACGTTGGCGAATTGGAGATGGTGGAAACTGGCAACATCTTGAAACTAATAGCACTGGCACTACGTTAAAAAATATTCCTGTTGGGACGAAAGTTTATGCACAGGTTCGTGCAAAATCATTACTTGACAATCAAAGACATTCCAGATGGGTAATAGCAGGTGTCTTTACTGTTCCTGTTGAAACTCAATCGGATTATGTTCAGGCAGATTCATTATTACCACCAGATATTTATAATTTATATGCTCAAATTATTGGTGAACATTTGAATTTGTCATGGAATTTCGATAATAGTGGTCAGAATCTTAATGAATTAAAAGTTGTTATTCGTCATAGTGCTGATGTCACTGGCTCGGCTGCTTGGTCTAGTTCAGTTAGATATGCTGCTATTTCTGCTACTACGGATCAAATTACGTTGCCTGTTGTTAATGGTGAGTATCTAGTCAAGCTTGAAAATCCAAAAGGACGAAAAAGTCAAAATGCTAAAAGTGTAGTTGTTAATATTACAAGTTCAGTTGCGAATAAAGTCATACATACAGCAAATGAAAAAACAAGTAATTACCCAGGAGAAAAAATTGGATGTGGTTATAGCGGATCATTAGGAGGATTAGTTTTAAACGCTAATCAAAGGAATGGAACGTATTATTTTCAAAATCTTGAAACAGATTTAGGAGGTGTATATGAAGTTAAATTAAAACGTGATTTCGTTGGTAGAGGTTTGATATTAGACGATCTTATTGGTGAATATGTAAATGGAATTGCTGTAGGAAGAGGTTTAATAGATCTATGGCCTTCTGTTGATGGACCTGAAGCTGATAATAATTCTTCTGAACTTTATTTTAGAGTCAGTACTGATGCTACAGAACCAAATCAACACTGGTTGCTTGAAGATGGTGATGCTTTGGCTCAGGAAACAGCTTTAACTGATTTGTTATTAACTGAAATCAGTTCATTGTTTGGAGATTGGATTGTATTTAGAGAAGGTCGATATTCAGGACGTGTTTTTCAATTTAAAGCAGAACTTGAAAGAACAGATATGAATGAAACTCCTTTAATAGATAATTTAGGTTGCACTATTAACTTGGATCTAAGAATCGAGTCACCTGAAACTGCAATCAGTTCAGCAATGACTGGTGATCCCCAGCCACCAAAGCCAATAACATATCCCAAGCCGTTCTATAGTACCCCTGACGTTGCTATTAATGTTAACAATTTGAACTCTGGGGAGTATTATGAGATAACCAGTGAAAGCAAAACTGGTTTTTCTGTTATTTTCAAAAATTCTAGTAATGCTGTGATTACGAAGAATTTCAAGTATCATGCAGTTGGATACGGAGCGAAAGAAGCTTAAATGGCAACTCACGATTATGTTTTAGACAATGCGTCAGGTGCGGCGTTTAGAAGTGATCTAAATAATTGCTTGGATGCAATTGTCACTCAAAACGTAACAACCGATGGAAATGCTCCTGCTACTGTTAAGGATTGGATGATATGGACGGATAAACAAGGTGGGTATAGAAAAATATATAATGCTGATACGAGTAGTTGGGTTAAAATTGGAAAGCTTGATGGCGGGGCTGAATACAGTGGAGATGTTCAATTTAAAGACGCATCATCTGTTCAGATGCAATGGGATGCGTCTAGCAGCACTTTAGAGTTTGGAGGTTTTACATCAGGGGGTGCTGAAACATCATTAACTTTTGGGGCTAATTTTGCACATAATGTCGCATTATTTCACGATAACGACACCAGAATTTATGCAAATGTCGGAAGTGTAGTTACGAATCTCATAACTGCTGGCGCAGATTTTCGTATTCATTCAGGGGCGTCAATGACAAGCAATTATTTAGCGAAATTCAAGAGGGGTGAAGGTGCAACACTTTATTGGGATGGGACTAGTGGAGCAGGTGCAAAAATTGCAACGACTGCAACTGGAGTGGCAGTTGATGGCTTGATAACTGCCAGTACGATGACACTTGGTTCAAATCTAAGTATTGCAGGTGCATTGGAATACACAACAGCAGGGAATAAAGCTTTAAATATTCCTGTTACAAACCTCACTAATGCAACTGAGAATTACACAATACAATATAAATCTGGTTCTAGCTTTGAAAGTGCTTTAAAAGCGACTGTTAACGCAGGTGTAGAGCTTTATCACAATGGAACTAGGACTTTAGAAACAATTGCCAATGGAGCAAGAATAAGAGGTCCAGCAAACAATGAAGCACATTTAGAATTATGGTCTGATGATGGTGGTGAAAATCCTGATAAGTGGAGGTTTGTAGTCCCTGCTGATTCAGGTGGTAATTATTTTCACTTACAGAATTATGCGACTGGTGCTTGGGGGACGAATATTGTTGTTACTCAGACAAGCGATTACAGTGCAGCAGAATCACAAGTTCAGCTTTATCACAATAATACAAAAAAATTCAATACGACTGCGAGTGGCATAAATGTTGATGGTGGCATTACATTTGGTGGTACTCCTCATTATCTCTATGCCACCAGTACTACCGAAGCCAATTTAAGAATAGGAACAGGGGAAGCGGGTAGCGACAGTTTATATGCTCGTTTTCGTTATGCTACAGCTCCTGTGTCAGGTGACTTTGAGATAGGTAATGCAAGTGGAAATGTTGTAATAACTACTGGAAATGATTCGCCAGTTAACAAAGCAATACGGTGTGAAAATAATGGCGCAGTTCGTCTTTATCACAATAATACAGAGAAAATGTATACAGATACGGATGGAATACATGTACCACTTACAGTCGCAAATGCTAGTGGTAATTGCACGTTGCAATTAGGAGGGAGTCCTTATGATGTTGACGTTGCAGATCATTATGCGTTTATTGATTTTATATCTCAAAATCAAACAGAATATCTAACGCCAGATTTTAACCTTAGAATTATCAAGCTTCCAGGTGCGAATGGTGATGCAAAAATCATAAATACTGGTACTGGAGAGTTAAGAATTCAGACGCCGACTGCTGGCGGTCAAGTAATATTCCCTAGCCCTGGAGCGCAAGGTGCATACGCACCTCAGATTCCTCAAGCAGCTTTTAGTTTTAATGGGAGTACCTTAGGACTCCATAAGAATTATAATGTTTCAAGTATTACTGATAACGGTATAGGCGACTATACAATTTATTATACAAATGCAATAAGAAAAGCAGACCACTCAACTGTTAGTCATCCTCTAGTTGTCTTCTTTTCTGCTGGACCTGTAAATACCTCTGGAACAAATATGCACTGTCTTCCTTTTTTATACCCACATGGTACAACTGCTACTACTGCAACAGGGGCTAGGGTAAGGATTCATAAAGTTGACAGTTCAGCTGCTACGGCAGATGCTGATCCTGTTTCTGGTTTAGTTTACGGTTAATTATGACTGACACAACAAAACGGATTGTTTACACTGACTCTGAAGGATTACATATTGTCTGTCCTTCGCCAGAGTGTCCATTAACAATCGAAGAAGTACAAGCAAAAGATGTTCCTGATGGGGAAACGTCTTATATCATAGATGAATCAGATGTTCCAACAGATCGTACTTTTAGAAATGCTTGGACTTATACCCCTTAACTAATTATGGGATTTGGTATTGATATGGCGAAAGCCAAGGAAATTCACAAAGAAAAAATCCGTGGAGCAAGAACATCAAAACTTGCAGAACTTGATATTGAATTTCAAAAAGCACAAGAAACAAGTGCTGATATAACAGATATTGTTGCAAAGAAACAAGCATTAAGAGATGCACCTGCCGCTAGTGCTATTGAATCAGCTACTACAACTGATGAATTAAAAAGTCAATGGGATTCGTCTATTCTTGGGACAAGTCCTTATTCTTAGGTAAAATAAATTAAAGAGTTTTAACGATGGCTAATAAAAAAATATCAGCATTAACGGCACTTACTGCACCAGATCAAGCAGATTATTTTCCTATTATTGACGTAAGTGAAGCTGATGCAAATAAGAATAAAAGAACAACAATTGCAAATTTATTTCAAAACATGCCGTATGGAACGGCAGGTGCTCCAGCATTGAGATTTACAGGTGATACAACAACAGGTTTATATCGTTCGGGAGCAAATCAACTTAATTTTTCTGTATCTGGAACACATATTGCTTCTGTTCTAAATACAGGTCTAAGCATAGGTACTGGTACAGCAGCAGCACAATTACATTTGTTTAGTAATGACACAACAGATCAGGTCATTATTGAAAATAGTGATACAGGTGCAGATAACGCTCCAGACTTGGTTTTATATCGTAATTCCGCCAGTCCAGCAGCAAGTGATGCTTTAGGTAATATTCAATTTCGAGGGAAAACTTCGACTAATGCTTCACATGATTATGCAAGCATCTTTGCGACTATCGAAGACCCTACGAATGGTGGAGAAGATGGCATATTAGATATAGCTAATTCACATAATGGAACTTTAGCTTCAAGGATTCGATTAAAATTAGACA
>VTLG01016058.1_pt1 | contig 10563 bp, 10 predicted proteins | sample 4694571 | NCBI WGS metagenome assembly VTLG01 (sample SAMN12604809, study PRJNA352737) | marine metagenome | biome: ENVO:00000447; feature: ENVO:00000209|ENVO:00000569|ENVO:01000036; material: ENVO:00002151; isolation source: viral sequences binned using virsorter ... | reverse complement strand
GTAATGGTGGAGGAGTAAGTGAATCCACAATGCTACCTAGAAGAACAGGCAATATAATAGATGTTTATGTTGGTTGGAGAGGAAAAGGTTACGCAATTAAAATGTTTTTCCCTCAAATCAAAAAACCCTCACGCAGAGAAGTACTGGATCAAGTGAGAAAAGTGTATCCTGGTGCTCAACTCTGGTCTTACCAAGTTTCCAATTATGACCCAGGAGAACCTCTCCTCCAGACAGGAGGATGAAACTAAACAATTGAAAAAGCGAGTAGAAAAATTAGAAAAAATTATAGATTTAACTCAAAGAACAATAGATCACGATAGACAACACTTTGGTAAATATGAAATGATGTAGGAGGTTATTATGGAAGACATTTATTTAGGCAACCCCCTCTTAAAAAAGGCGAATGTTGCACAGGAATTTACTCAAGAACAAATTCTTGAGTTTATGGCTTGTAAGCAAGATCCAGTATATTTTGCAAAGCAGCATGTAAAGATTGTTTCTCTAGATGAAGGTCTTGTACCTTTTAGACCTTATGATTTCCAAGAAAGATTAATTAATAACTTCCATCATCATAGATTTAATATTTGTAAGATGCCTCGTCAGACTGGTAAGTCTACGACATCGGTATCGTACTTATTACATTATGCTGTTTTTAATGATAATGTAAATATTGGTATTCTTGCTAACAAAGCAGCAACTGCAAGAGACTTGTTAGGTAGATTACAAACTGCCTATGAGAACTTGCCCAAATGGATGCAGCAAGGAATTATATCATGGAATAAAGGTTCATTGGAGTTAGAAAATGGTTCTAAAATATTGGCGGCTTCCACTAGTGCTAGTGCTGTTCGGGGTATGTCTTTCAACATCCTATTCTTGGATGAATTTGCTTTTGTTCCCAATCACATCGCTGAGTCTTTCTTTGCTAGTGTTTATCCTACTATTACTTCTGGTAAAAGCACGAAAGTCATAATGGTTTCAACCCCTCACGGGATGAACCATTTTTATAGGTATTGGCACGACGCAGAAAAAGGAAAGAATGAATATGTTCCAACAGATGTTCATTGGTCAGAAGTTCCTGGTAGAGATTCTGAATGGAAAAGACAAACTATTGCTAACACATCTGAACAACAGTTTAAGATTGAGTTTGAGTGTGAGTTTTTAGGATCTGTTGATACATTAATTGCACCAAGTAAATTAAGAACACTTATATATGAACAACCAGGCAAATCTAGTGGTGGATTGGATGTTTTTGTTGATCCTATAAAAGGTCATGATTATGTAATTACGGTTGATGTAGCAAGAGGTGTATCCAAAGACTATTCAGCTTTTATAGTGGTTGATATAACTGAATTTCCTCATGCTGTAGTAGCAAAATATAGAAACAATGAAATCAAACCCATGCTGTTTCCAAGCATCATACAAGATGTGGGAACAAAGTATAATGATGCATTCGTTTTATGCGAAGTAAATGATGTAGGAGATCAAGTAGCATCTATATTGAACTTTGATTTGGAATATAAAAATCTTTTGATGTGTTCTATGAGAGGAAGAGCAGGTCAAATTGTTGGACAAGGATTCTCTGGTAAGAAAACTCAACTTGGTCTTAAGATGTCTAAGACTGTAAAGAAGGTTGGTTCTCTTAACCTAAAAACTTTGATAGAAGAAAACAAACTTCTTTTTACAGACTATGATATCTTGAATGAACTTACTACTTTTATTCAGAAAGCAAATTCCTTTGAGGCAGAAGAAGGATGTAATGATGACCTTGCAATGTGTCTCGTAATTTATGCATGGTTAGTTGCACAGGACTACTTTAAAGAACTTACTGATCAAGATGTAAGAAAAAGATTATATGAAGAACAGAAAAATCAAATTGAGCAGGATATGGCTCCTTTTGGATTCATGGATGATGGGATGGGATCAGATAGTTTCGTTGATGATGAGGGTGATAGATGGTTTCAAGCAGATGAGTACGGTGATAAATCATATATGTGGGAATACTTATCTTAATGGAATTAACAGAAGAAAACGTAATTAAAGTTCTTGAAGAACTATTACCTTATATTGAAGCAGATGGGGGGTGGTTAGAGTTTGTAGAAATAGAACATGAAACTAATTTTGTTAAAGTAAGATTAGGTGGTGCATGTTCTACTTGTGCAATGAGTGCTATTACCTTAAAACAAGGAATAGAAAGTAAGTTAATGCATGAGATACCTGATTGTTATGGTGTCATTCAAGTATTGTAATGGAAATAGATAAACAAATAAAGTTAGGACATTTATTATTATCTAATAGAGTTTGCAGAAGTTGTGGAGAAGAAAAAAATTTAATTGAGGGTTTTTATAGAACACGTAAAGATAGAGGGCCTGTTGCTTCTTCTTATTCATATGAATGTAAAGTATGTACAGTCAAAAGAATTATAGAAACAAGAAAGAAAGGACTTCCTTTTCCTGAATGGACTTATCCTGATTGGTAATAGTTCACGGCATATTTCCCCACCGAAAATGTAAAAAACAATAAATATTTTCAGGTAAAATGAGTATTTCGGAGAAGAATATGGCGACTCCTCAATTATCACCTGGAGTAGTAGTTAGGGAGGTTGACCTAACTGTTGGAAGAGCAGATAATGTATTGGCGAATGTCGGTGCAATTGCTGGACCTTTTAGAATTGGTCCCGTAGAAGAAGCAATTGACATTACTACTGAACAGGAATTAATTAACACATTTGGAAAACCACTATCAACTGATAGACAGTATGAGTATTGGATGAGTGCATCATCTTTTCTTACATATGGTGGTGTTCTTAAGGTTGCAAGAGCAGATGGTGCAACCCTTAATAATGCAAACGCAGGTGCTCCGATTGGTGGAGTTGGTATTGCTTCTACAAGTAGTATTAAAATTAAGAATTATGATGATTATCAAGGAAGTTACACAGATATAACGAGTGCGTGGACTTGGGCTGCTAAAGATCCTGGTACATGGGCAAACAATATGAAAGTTTGCTTTATTGATGATATAGCAGATCAGACTGTTGGGTTCTCGACAGTTGATCTTAATAAGTTTGGTTTTTCTGTAGGAACAGGTGTTACTTGGGCATATAGTGGTACAGTAGCGGGTGTAGGTACAACTGCCACTCAAAATGGATATGTAAAAGGTATTATTACTGGTGTTGCTACTAACACAAGTACCACTGAAGAAAGTACAATTAATGTTAAAATTGTATCCAGAGTTCAAACAACTGGTGCAGGTGCTACTGAAACTGCAATTAATTATGCAGAATTTGATCCACAATCATCAATATCAAAAGGAAATACACTCTTTGCTGTAAACTCTTCTGGTATTAATACTGATAATGGATCTGGTTTATTGGGTAATAGTTTAATTACTGGTGTTACTACAGTATCTGACTGGTATAATAGTCAAACACTGGATCTAACAAACTCTACAGTTTATTGGAAACAGATTGCATCAAAACCAACTACAAGTAAGTATAGTGAAGATAGAAGTGGTAGAAATGATACAATGCACGTTGTGGTGGTAGATGATGATGGTAGTGTAACAGGAATTCAGGGAAGTATTCTGGAGAAGAATCTTTTCCTTTCTAAAGGTTCTAATACAGTATCGGATGTAGCTGCACCTGAAAGAGTTTACTATAAGGATTACATTTCACAACAATCTGCTTACTTATATCCTGGCTGGAATGCATCTACTGCAGTTGACAGTTACTTCAAAACTGAACCAACCGCAACTGGATTTACTACTTATTCTGGTGTTAAGTCTGATTCATTTACTGCACTTGGTACTGCTGCAGGTCTTTGGGGACAAGAAACTCAAGGAATTATCTTTAGTGCTATAGGTAATAAGACATATCCTCTTGGTGGTGGTGTTGATTACGCTACTTCAGGTGGTACTGAATTTAAAGCAACACTGGGAAGTTTATCTAATGCATATGATCTCTTCTCTAATAAAGAAGAAGTAGATATTGATTATCTAATCATGGGGCCTGGTTGTGCCACTGAAGATGAGTCTCAAGCAAAAGCAAACAAACTCATTTCGATAGCAGAGTCTAGAAAGGATTGTGTAGCGGTTATCTCACCACATAGAGCAAATGTAGTTAATGTACTTCAAGGAGAAAACCAAACAACTAATGTTATTAAGTTCTTCTCTCCATTAAATGCATCCTCTTATGCAATATTTGATAGTGGTTGGAAGTATACTTATGATAGATTTAATAATCAGTTCCGTTATATTCCATGTAACGCTGACGTTGCAGGATTGATGGTTAGAACTGAAATTGAAGCATATCCTTGGTTCTCACCTGCTGGACAGCAAAGAGGAATTTTAAATAATGCAATTAAACTTGCATACAATCCTAAGAAATCTCAAAGAGATGTTCTTTATGAGGCAAGGATTAACTCTATTGTTAATCAAGCAGGAACAGGTATCCTTCTTTATGGTGATAAGACAGGATTAAATTATGCATCTGCATTCGATAGAATCAATGTTAGAAGACTATTCTTAACAGTTGAAAAAGCACTCGAAGCAGTTGCTAATGCTCAACTCTTTGAATTCAACGATGAAATAACTCGTGCGAACTTTACAAATGTGGTGGAACCATATTTGAGAGATGTTCAGGCAAAGAGAGGACTCGTTGATTTCCGAGTTATCTGTGATGAAACAAATAACACTCCTAGTGTGGTTGATAATAATGAATTCCGTGCAGACATATTCTTGAAACCCACTAAGTCTATTAATTATGTCACCCTTACTTTCGTTGCTACCCGAACTGGAATCAGTTTTGAGGAAGTAACAGGAAGAGTTTAAACTTTTATAATTAATTACATAGGAGATTTTAACCAATGGCCAGTTTAAAAACCATTACCCAATTTAAGTCGAGACTTGCTGGTGGCGGTGCTCGTCCTAATTTATTTGAAGTAAATATTAATGACTTCAAATTTGCACAAGACTGGGACAACGAAACGTTCCAGTTCTTATGCAAAGCAACAGCAATGCCAGCATCTTCCATCACCCCTGTAGAAATTCCTTTTAGAGGAAGAATTCTAAAGGTTGCTGGTGACAGAACCTTTGATACTTGGAGTGTCACGGTTATTAACGATGAAGACTTTAAATTAAGGACTTCATTTGAACAGTGGATGAATGGAATTAGTAAATTAAGTGATGCAAGTGGTGCAGTAGCTCCTAACTCTTATATGGGTAATGCTACTGTTAATCAGTTAGGAAGATCAACAACTCGTTTCGGTAACACTAATAGTGGAAATGAAGATGCGAGTGGTGGTGGAACCCCATTAGAACCATTAAGAACATATTATATGGATGGAATATTCCCAACAGAGGTCTCAACAATAGATCTTTCATATGAAAGTGGGGATGCAATTGAAGAGTATACTGTTACCTTCCAAGTTCAATACTGGATCGCAGGTTCTGATTCAAGCAGTGGAGCACCAACTGATCAAACTGGCACTGTAATAGTGTGATAAATAGTGAAATAAAGGGCATCTTAACATAAATCATGGCTAAGTTATTTGGGTTCTCGATAGAGGACAACGAACCACAATCTTCAGGTATAGTCTCTCCCGTTCCTCCTTCAAACGAGGACGGGAATGACCATTATTTGAGTAGTGGTTTTTTTGGTCAATATGTAGATATTGAAGGTGTCTATCGGACTGAGTTTGAATTAATTAAAAGATATCGGGAGATGGCATTACACCCTGAGTGTGATAGTGCTATTGAAGATATTGTAAATGAAACTCTTGTATCTGATACAAATGACAGTCCTGTTGAAATTAATCTTGATCACTTAAATGCAAGTGATGGTATTAAGAAAAAGGTAAGGGATGAGTTCAAGTTTATTCTAGAACTCCTAGATTTTCAAAAGAAGGCTCATGAAATCTATAGGAATTGGTATATTGATGGAAGATTATACTACAATAAGGTAATTGATTTAAAAGCTCCACATGAAGGAATACAGGAATTGCGTTATATTGACGCAATGAAAATGCGTTATGTAAGGAAGCAGAAGAAAAATAATAAAGATCGTCTTGGAAATGTGAACCAAGGCAATCCAATGGAATATGAATTTCCTGAATTAGAAGAATACTACTTATATACACCAAAAGATTTGTATCCTACTGCTACTCCATCAGCAATGGGAGGTGACAAAGGAGTTAAATTTACCAAAGATTCAATCACATATTGTACATCAGGATTAGTAGATAGAAATAAAGGATCAACACTATCATATTTACATAAGGCAATTAAGTCACTCAATCAACTTAGAATGATTGAGGATAGTCTGGTTATCTACAGATTATCTCGTGCTCCAGAACGAAGAATTTTCTATATTGATGTTGGAAATCTACCGAAAGTAAAGGCAGAGCAATATCTCCGTGACGTGATGATGAGATATCGTAACAAACTTGTATACGACGCTAACACTGGAGAGGTTCGTGATGACAAGAAGTACATGGCAATGCTTGAAGATTTCTGGCTCCCTCGAAGGGAAGGAGGTCGTGGAACTGAAATTTCTACTCTTCCTGGAGGACAGAATCTTGGGGAGATCACAGACATCGAATACTTCAAGAAGAAACTATTCAAATCATTAAATGTTCCTATCTCTAGAATAGAAGGAGATGGTGGATTTAACCTTGGAAGATCTTCAGAGATACTTCGTGATGAAGTTAAATTCAGCAAGTTTGTTGGACGTTTGAGAAAGAGATTCTCAGCTATGTTCAGTGATATGCTTAGAAGTCAATTGCTTCTGAAGAATATCATTACTCCTGAAGATTGGGAGATAATGCAAGAGCATATACAATATGATTTCTTATATGACAATCATTTCACAGAATTAAAAGAAACAGAATTGCAAAATGAGAGATTAGCTCTTCTCACCGCAACCGAACCTTATATTGGTAAGTATTATTCTCAAGATTGGGTAAGACGTAATGTTCTACGTCAGACTGATGAAGAAATTAGAGAACAAGATGAATTGATTGAAAAAGAAATTGCAGATGGTGTTATTCCTGATCCTGCAGATATGATGTTTGATCCAGAAGGAACTGGTGGATTAAGACCAATGCCTTTCCCTGAAGAAGAACCACAACCAGATGTAGCGGATGCTTCTTTAAGATCTAGTGCTGTAGACACTGCCACTACGAGGGATACCATAAACCAACTTCCAACACCGAAGGGTGGAGAGATATAAATACAACTAGTTAACATTTGAACACACTTAAAATGGATGAATTAATGGATATGATTGATACGGATGAGTCTGCTTCTCAGATAACTGATAAGATTAAAGACTTATTATATGCTAAGTCATCTGAAAAGATTGAGTTAGCTCGTCCCGAAGTGGCAAATTCTCTTTTTGGCAATCAAGAAGTAGAAGTTGAAGTAGATGATGAAGAACAAATTGAAACTGAATCTGAACTTGAGGTTGAAGAACCTGAAGAAGAGTCAGAAGAATAATTACTAAATAACTATTAAATGGACTTTAAAGAATAATGGCACATAGACCCGTAGTTGGAACAGGGATGTCAGTAGCGACGAGCAAAACCTCAGCCGCTACAACATCATTTGCAATTGAATCCCAATATGTAAGATTGACTCCTATAACTCAAGGAGCACATGTTTCCATTTCACAAACTTCATTATCACCCACTGCTACAGATGATGATTACTTCATCCCTGCAGGAACTTCGGATACTCTTACATTGCAAAGATATTCTTGTCCAGTAGCAGGAGTTACAACAAGTGATACGGCAACAATAATTGATTGTCCTGAAGGAATGCAAGTTCCATTTAGTGTGGGTAACTATATAAGTTTCAGGGCTGGTATTGCTACAATGCCTGACTTTGATTTTAATCATGCAAGAGTTACTGATGTTGATACAACTAACGGAGTTAATGGATATCACCAGACTCGACTAACATGTGATGCTAATACTGGTGGAATTATGACATCTTATGCGGGACAAGCAAATACTGGTGGAACTTTATATTCATCAGCAAGAATCGCATATAAAAGCGGGGGTAACCCTGGCGGTGGACTTCATATTATCCAAGTTCAAACTACAGGGGAAGCCTGATGAAACTCATTAGAGAAGAAATCGAAACAGTAGAATTTCTCGTTGAAAATCGCAACGGCAAGAAGTCTATGTATATTGAAGGGGTTTTCCTTCAAGGAAACATTCAAAACCGTAATGGTAGAATGTATCCGATGGAAACTCTTCGTAGAGAAGTTGGACGTTATAATGAGAACCATGTTACTTCAGGTAGAGCACTTGGAGAATTGGGTCATCCCGATACACCAACTGTAAATCTCGACAGAGTTTCTCATAAGATAGTATCACTTAAAGAAAGTGGTTCTAATTTCATTGGTAAGGCTAAGATTCTTGGCACACCAATGGGTAAGATTGCATCTTCACTTATTGATGAAGGTGTTAAATTAGGTGTTTCATCTCGTGGTATTGGTTCATTAAAACCAACCCGTGAAGGTGTTAACATTGTTGGTGATGATTTCATGTTAGCAACTGCTGCTGATATCGTTGCTGATCCTTCTGCACCCGATGCATTTGTTGAGGGAATTATGGAAGGAAAAGACTGGGTATGGGATGGAGGTGTTTTGCGTGAGAAGTTCGCAGAAAAAACCTATCAAACCATCAATACTTTGGTTGATCAGAAAGCATTAGACGAGAAAAAACTCTCGTTATTTAATGATTTCTTATCAAACATATAAAACTTCTAAATAAATATAGGTTTTAATTACAGGAATTCGGAGAGTTACCAAAATGTCTCGTGGCACAAAATTACAAAGTATGGAAGAGGCTGTAACCCAATCTAAGACTGCGGTTAATGCTAACGCTAAACCAGCAGAACCAATGGGTAAGTTACAGAATGTTCCTCAAGGACTTACACCAATAGAAGACTTAGGTGGTCCAACACCTGAGAACTATAGTCCTACTAATGATTCAGCTAAGCTGAAGACACCTGGTGGTACTCTTAAACAGGTAAAAGACGTGGTTAATAAAAATGCAGTCAAGGCAGAAGAAGTCGAGACTGAGGAACCAATAATTTCTGAAGCAGAAGGTGCTGAAGAAGAGGAGGAGAAGCGTAAGAAAGACGATGATCTTGCGGGTGCTCCTAACAAGAAGAAAAAGAATGGTGATGATGAAGACGACGACGTTAAAGAGGAGTACAACATGGAAGACGATGTTAATGCCCTTTTAGGCGGCGAAGAACTTTCTGAAGATTTTAAGGCAAAAGCAAAGACCATCTTTGAAGCTGCCATAAATTCAAAGGTTGCTGAAATCCGTGCTACTATTGAAGAGGAGCACGAGGCAAGAATCGCTGAAGAGATTGCCGAAGAGAAAGAAGCACTTCAAGAACGTGTAGACTCTTATCTTGAGTATGTCTCAGATGAGTGGATGGAAGAGAATCAACTCGCCATCGAGCACGGTCTTAAGACTGAACTGACTGAATCATTCCTTAGTGGAATGAAGAGTCTTTTTGAAACTAATTATGTAACAATCCCTGATGATAAATATGATGTGCTGGAAAGCATGGTAGAAAAACTAGATGATATGGAAACCAAGCTCAATGAGCAAATAGAAAAGAATATCAGTTTAAACAATAGACTTTCTGAGTCTGTTGCAGATGGTATCCTTGATACTGTTTCTGATGGCCTTGCTGCCACCCAGAAGGAGAAGCTCGCTTCACTTGCTGAAAGTGTAGAGTTTGAAGGTGAGACAGAATATCGTGAAAAGTTGGAAACACTTAAGGAATCTTATTTCCCTAAATCTTCAACTGCTAAAACTGAAACGTTGACCGAAGGAGAAGCAGCTGCACCTGAAACTTATACAGGTACAATGGGTGCTTATCTGAAGACACTTTCAGCATTTAAGCAAAACTGATTTAAATATTAAACAAACTTTAACTTTATAGGTAAAAAGCAAATGTTCCAATCAGAACACTTGCAGGAAAAGTGGAAACCCCTTTTAGAAGCAGAAGGATGTGATGCAATCACAGATCCTCATCGTAAAGCGGTCACTGCTGTCCTGCTAGAAAACCAAGAGAAATTTTTAAGAGAGACTACTTCTTTCGAGAACAACGGAATGCTTAATGAAGCAGTTCCTACAAACAGTACAGGTTCTAACACCTCACCAGGTGCTGGTTCTGGAAATGCAGGCTTTAGTGCTAGTGCTACTGCTTCAGGTCCAGTTGCTGGTTTCGACCCTGTTCTAATCAGTCTTATTCGTCGTTCAATGCCTAACTTGGTCGCATATGACCTCGCAGGTGTTCAACCAATGTCTGGACCTACTGGACTTATCTTTGCGATGAGATCCAAGTACAATAAGATGGCTGGTGGATCAGGTGGTCAGGCAAGTTCAGAAGCATTCTACAACGAACCAGATTCAGCATTCTCAGGTCAGAACAAGGTATTTGGTCTTACCGAGGGAATGACAGATGTTGACGTAGGTTTAGGTACTACTGCACAGTCTGGAAACAACCCTGCTGCACTTAACCCAGTTGGAACTGCTACAT
>VTLG01013835.1_pt1 | contig 10563 bp, 14 predicted proteins | sample 4694571 | NCBI WGS metagenome assembly VTLG01 (sample SAMN12604809, study PRJNA352737) | marine metagenome | biome: ENVO:00000447; feature: ENVO:00000209|ENVO:00000569|ENVO:01000036; material: ENVO:00002151; isolation source: viral sequences binned using virsorter ... | reverse complement strand
CTGATGCGAGGGCAACTCATAAATTTGCATTCTGGGCTTATGTATATGAAGTAGTCCATACTGAAGCTAGGAATGATGAATGGGAACCTGTTAGTGGGCCGGGTGGACGTAAGATGTTTAAAGAATCAATCAATGACTTTAGGGTAGTAACTTTAACCTTTGGCCGAAGTGATTATATCTGGAACCAATTAGTAGATATCTACACTGATTGGAATGGTTTAGACAATGGTGTTATTAGGATTAAACGTACTGGAGCTGGTATGCAGGATACATCCTATGCATTAGCAGCTACTACCCGACAGGATACTATTCCTGAGGAAGCAGAGACTTCTGAACTACCTCCAATTAAAGAATACTTTAAGGGACGGTATGGGGGATTTACTCCTAGTGGGAATGGGGGCAATAGCAATGGACGCAATGATGCCATAGCATTGGTGGAGTCTAAGTTATTTTAATATGCTGATAGATACAGTTGATAAATATTTAGATGTACATAAGCAGTTAGAGCAATATGATTCCTTAGTGGTTGATGTAGAAACTAATGGTTTAGATGCATTTGGTATAAATCAAATCTGTGGGGTGGGTATCTCTACATTAGATGGAGATACCCATTATTTCCCAGTTCGACATCAACAAGGAATAAATCTTCCTTATCATTGTCTTAAGTCGTTATTAAAATTACTGAGTGAGTTGGATACATTAATTGGGTACAATATTAAATTCGATTTGAGATTTTTGGAAAAGGAAGGGTTAAACCCTCAAGTTAATCAGACTTGGGTAGATGTGTTAGTAATGGTTAGATTGATAGAACCCTCTGTAATAAAGGATTTAGATTTGACCAGTACTATTATAAGAACATATGGAGCAGAACACGCATCTTATGATAAGGAAACTAAGAAATATCTGAGGAGTAATAAATGGCATAAGGATTTTTCAATGGCCCCACCTGAAATTCTTGGGCCTTATTGTGAGCAGGATACTTATTGGACACATAAACTATATTGGGAAACGCTGAGGAAAATAAAAGCAACTCAGCAAGAACAAATATTTGAACTAGAGTGTGAATTAACTAAAGTATTATATGGGATGGAGGGGTATGGTGTATCAATTGATAAGCATTATGTGAGTAATGCATTAGTTAAAATAGAACGGCGAACAGAAGAAGTAGCTAATAAAATCTATGAGATGGTAGGAGATGAGTTTAATATTAATAGCACTCAGCAAGTAGGGGAAATTCTAAATTCATTAGGAATATATTCTCCTATTAAAACTCCTAAAGATAAAGATTCATGGAATGAGGCTGCTTTAATGCAAATTAATCATCCATTAGCTGGATTTATTAGACAGTACAGGGCGTTAGGTAAATTGAGAAGTACTTATATAGAACCTTATCAAGATGTGGATATTATTCATACATCTTATTGTAATTGGGGTGCGTTGACAGGTAGATTGTCTTCTAAGGAACCCAACCTACAAAATATTCCCAGAACTCATTTTAAGTTAGCAGATGTGGCTTTAACTGATGTAGCTAAGGAAGCTCTGAAAAATAGAATTAATGCTCAGATTACGGCCAAAGGGATTACCCATGAGTTGAATTTGGATGATGATGTGTTGCAAACTTGGAGCTTTGTGGGGGATGAATACTATAATGAAGAGGATGAAAATCAGGTAGCTATTAGACGATTGTTTGTACCTAGACCAGAATATCGTTTAGTATCATTTGACTACTCTCAGATGGAAGTACGTGTCTTTTTAAGCTATTTAAGAAATGTTGAGGTGGATGCACTCCTTCATAATAAAGATGTTGATTTTCATGGGGAAGCTGCTAAGATTGCATTTAAAGTAACTGAGGAAGATGAATCTTTTAAGTTCTATAGACAGATGGCAAAGAATATAACTTTCGGTGTTATTTATGGTATCGGTAAGGCTAAGTTAGCTAACCAATTAAATGTTTCAGAAACAGATGCAATGAAATATAAGAAACAATATTTTGAGGGAATGAAAGGGTCTAGGAAATTCTTTAATTCTGTGATGAGTACAGTGCAAGAAAGAGGTTGGATAAAAAATAGATATGGGCGAGTGTATGTGATTCCTGCGGACATCTCCTATAAAGGAGTAAATTATTTGGTTCAGGGTACTAGTGCTGATATTTTAAATGAAAGGATGGTAGAGGTTTATGATTATCTTAAAGATAAAAAGAGTAATATCTTGCTTCAAGTGCATGATGAAATCATTTGCGAAATTCATAATAGTGAATTGGCTACGTTGCCATTCCAAATTAGACAATTAATGGAGGTTAATAGTTTAGACATTCCTTTAAAAGTGGATATAGATATATGTACACCATCATGGGCTACGAAAGAAGCTCTAGATGATACACCAAGAGTAGTAGAAGATTATATAGATTGGAGGTAGCGAATGGCTATTGTAAGTAATAAATCAAATTTTGATGTGCAATTACAATTTGGAGATTTGAATCAACAAATCTTAATGGATGTGTTTGCTAGCGGAGAAGATGATTTAGAGGTTAAAAGTGAGAGGGCTAATAACTGGTCAAAGAGTGGAAATATATGTATTGAATATGCATATGATAGGTTCGACTTAGATACGAAGGAAAGAGTTCATGCAAAGAGTGGTATTTCTGTAACTGAGGCTAGTCATTGGGCACAAATGCTTATGTTGGAGGATGGTTCTTATGGGGCTATGTTAGTGTTTCCCACTGTCTTTATACGAGACTTAGTATCTAAATGGTGGGATACGGCTAGAAAAGTTGTGGTGAATAGGGATAAGGATGGGAGTAAGGCGTATTGTATGTTAATGCCTTTAACAGATGTCATGGTAGAATTGAGGCGGAGTGGGGGATATTATAATACCTCATCAAAAGGAAACATGAAACGGTTTGAGGGTAGGGAACCAGATAAGATAATCCCAATTAAAAGAGGGGGTGAATCACCAGTATGATAAGCACAACACCAAAAACTTTTGATGAAGCGTGTGAAATAATAGTATTAGAAATAGCTGATTTAATTTGTTCTAAACAAAATGATTATGGGAAAGATAACATTTTAGGTTTTGGTGATAAGGGGTTAGTAGTGAGGTTATGGGATAAAATTAATAGGCTCCGAAACCTTATTTGGAATTCTTATAGACCAAAAAATGAATCAGTAGTAGATACGTTTAATGATGTAGCTGGATATGCTATAATAGGATTAATGTTAGATAGAGGGTGGTTTGAACTACCTATGAAGGAGGAGTAAAGATGCAAGTAATTCCACATACACCAGAGATGATTAAATCAGCAATACATAAAGCTGAAGCATTGGGAAGTATTAATAATTCTATTTTAAAAGGTGGGGGAAATATGGCAGGTTATTTAGGAGAGGAGGCTGTAGCTGCTTTTTTAGGAGCAGATGTCGTTAGTAATGATGAAGGGGTAGCGAAGTACAACCATGATTTATTGCTTGATGGTAAGAGGATAGAGGTGAAAACCAAGCAGAGAAAAGTTGCTCCTCTACAGGAGTGGCCTGTATCTATTGCAAAAACTAGTAAGCATCAAAAACCTGATTTATTTATGTTTGTGAGTTTGGAATTTGATAAGGTATTAGATATAGACCATTTAAAACATGTGTGGTTAGTAGGACAGAAAACTCCAGAAGAGTATTTTCAAGAAGCTAAGTTTCTTTCCAAAGGAACTAAAGATTCTTACAATGGTTTTATAGCCCATGTAGATATGTATAATTTACCAATGAATAAATTAGATAAAGTGGAGGTATAGAATGGCTAAAGTAAGTGTGCATTTAGGTTTTACATTTAGGATAGGTGCTTTAGATAAAAATCAATACAGTAGGATTGATGTGGATGTGAGGGATATAGATACTGAGCTACCTGTATCAGCCCAATTAGAAGAGGCTGGTAAAGCTGTAGAAGAAGCGTGGACAGTGGTTAGACAAGCAGTAGATGAAAAGATTGAAAATGTTTTGGGAGATGGGTAGGGATGAATGATATTGAAATTGCTAGAGCACAAGTAGTAGAACATGTATTAGCTGAACGAGAAAGACAGGATTTGATGTGGGGTGACCAGAAGAATAATTCAGATGAAACATGGACTGTAATTGCTCTAGAAGAATTAGGAGAAGTGGCTAGAAATGTATATGAATTTAACTTAGGGGAGGCATATACGGAACTTATTCAGGTAGCAGCCGTGTGTGTTGCATGGGCTGAATCTTTACGAAGACGAGGAGTAATGAAAAAATATGATTGACAATTCATTGGATATTGTGGAGAGCCTTCTTAAAAAAGATAAAGCTCAACCAGATAAAAAGAGGTTGGGATTCTCTAGGGGTGATAGTGCAGAGTTTGATTATCTCCGTATACCTTTTGGTATTCCAGCATTAGATAGATTAACTGGTGGAGGTATTCCTAAAAAGCGTATGACTCTGTTATACGGCCCCACTAATGTAGGTAAGTCTTATTTAGCTTCCCAAATAGTTGCTAGAGCACAAGCAGATGGTGGGACAGCAGCATGGATAGATACGGAATTGTCTTGGGATTCTGCTTGGTCTGCTAAATGTGGTATTGATGTGCATGAGATTGTGGTGTATCAACCACCAAATGGAGAAAAGGCTTTTGAAGCGGTGAAACAGTTTATGGATGAGAAAGTTGATGTTATTGTATTAGATAGTATGGCTGGACTTGTTCCTACAGATGTAATGACTGCTAAAGATGGATTTGATTATAATCCAATGGCATGGCAAGCTCGTTTTATAAACACTTCTTTGCCTAGATTATTAGCCCATCTTAAAGAAGGCTCTGCTTTTGTAGCGGTTAATCAAGTGAGAAGTAGTTTGGGGCCTGTTGCGTTAGATGCAATGCCCGGAGGCATGGCACAAACCTTCTTTTCTCATTTCTTACTACAAGTGAAAAGGAGTGGGTGGATAAAGGAAGAGCGTAATGGAGTGGAACAAAACGTAGGCTTTGATATGGAAGTACGTTTACGTAAAACTAAAGTGGGTGGCGAGAATTGGAGTTCGGCTATTATACCTTTTAGAGTAGAAGGTGGTATTGATGTAGTGGAGAGTTTCATTAGAGAAGCTTTAGAATTAGGCGTGATTAAAAAGTCTGGAGCGTGGTATGCGTATAATAGTGCTAGTATTCAGGGAATGAATGGTTTAAAGAAGCACTTTTTGGAGAATCCAGTAGATTTTGAGGGGTTAAAAAATGAACTTACCCCCTAAAGACTATACGAAACAAGAACAGTTAATTGCAGCAGAACTATCTCGTTTAGGGCTTAGGTATGACCAACAGGTAGAAGTGCATCCATATACAGTAGATTTCTTTATTCCTGAATTGGGAATGATAATTGAAGCTGATGGTATATATGGGCACTTACAGAAACGAGATACACAACGTGATGCGAATTTATTGCGAACTTATGGTATTGATAATATTTTACATATCAAAGATAGCACTAAAGAAGGAGTAAAAAATACATTATGTCAGGCATTAGAAAACTTTCCGAATTAAGACAGAAAGATACAGGCACTAGTCCAAAGACTTTTTCTGAAGAAGTATGGTTAGTTAAGTCTTTAGAGAATTCTTTGGGGGGGCCACAAAGGAAGAACAGAGCAGGAGTATTTTATCCATCTATGCTAGGAAGTTATTGTATGCGATTGTTATATTTAGCATACAATGGTTTACTTCCTGAGCAAGTCATTGATGATAACCTCCAAAGAATTTTTGATAATGGTAATTTTTTAGAACAACGAATGGAGTCATACTTTGAAAAGATGGGTATTTTATTAGATAGGGAAGTAGAAGCTAAATCTGATACCCCACCAATTTCTGGTAGAGCAGACTTTTTGCTTAAACATCAAGATTATGATAAGATTGGGTTGGAGTTAAAGTCTATTAATGATAAGGGTTTTGAAGCATTAAAGACTAGACCTAAGAGGGAACATACGGTGCAATTACAGATTTATCTGCATGTGCTAGAGTTGCCTTATGGTGTGGTTCTATATGAAAATAAGAATAACCAAAAGTTAAAAGCCTTTGGAATGCTTCCAGACCAAGAGATTTGGGCACAGGTTGAGAAGAAGTGCTCAGATGTAATGCTAATGATGGAACCCCCATCACGATGTACAGGGCCTCAGTGGTGCAATTGTAGAAATTATGGAGGGTAGTATGGAAAAAGGGATTACAAGTAAAGTGTTAGGCAAGGCTGAGGAGTATTTAGCTGATTTAGTAGTTCCACGATTTACAATGAACTTGGATGCTGAACCCTCGTTAGATTTTGCAAATTTAATGGATGCAGATAGACGAGCTTTAGAAGAATTTCTATCTGTTTATGGGGGGTATAAAGCATATTTAGAATGTCAGGTAGCAGATGTGGAGGCGAAAAAAACTGCCTTAGAATCCTATTTTGATGAGGGGTATGCTAAAGCCAGCTACAGAGTAAATTCTGGCAGGGAGGATGAGGGGAAAAAGAAATTAACTAGAGAGGAGGTACGAGGAGCTGTTCTAGAAGAGTTTCCTGAGTTATGGGAATTGAAGCAATCAGTAATTGAACAGGAAGTTCTTTATACTAAAGTTAAGGGATTGTTGACTGCATACACATCAGCATTTAATGCAGTATCTAGAGTCGTAGCTTTGAGAACATCTCCCATTAGTGCATATGGATAAGCGTTATTTTTTAGGGCTAGATTGTTCAACTAAAGCAGTACATGGTGTGATTATAGATGATGAGGGTGTATTTATAGAGAAATTCAAATGGAGTTCAACATCTTCTGATTTTCATACCAGATTCCTTGCAAATTCCAAAAGTTTTTTGGAAGATTTAGGTAAAATAAAACATACATATTCTGATTTAACGGTGGCTATAGAAGCTCCGTTATTCATTCAAAATCCTAGAACTACTATTCAATTATCTGCGGTTATTTATGCAGTATACTTTGCATGTTATTTACAGGAATTAGTTCCAGAATTAATTGAAAATACAAAGTGGAAGAAGTATGTATTAGAGCGAGGGAATGTATCAAAGAAACAGATTGCTGAGTTTGCTCAGATTTTTTGGAAAGCAGATTTTAAAGAACAGGATTGGGCTGATGCAGCATGTGTAGCTTTATGGGGTAGATATAATGAATTAGGAGAGGATATATGAGTTCAACATTTTATATGAAAGGAAAGACTGAAGTGAGTACGGAGTACAAGGATAAGATACCTAAGGGTATGACGGCTGAAGAGTTCAGGGAGAAGTATGGGGTGGTGGTGTGGTGTGATTATTTTGGTTGCCAGCATAATGTCCGGGAGGCAGAGGCACAACGAACTACTGGTAAGCTTTTAAATAAGCGAGGATATCAACCATTAGGAAAGGATGCAGGAGTATGGAGGGGGTTATGTACGAGGGGAGAAATAGGAGTTAAATATGATGGAGATAAACCAGAATGTTTTACAGCTGCTGTACGTAAAACGGGCCACATGGACTTTGCTGGATTACTTCAATCTGATGGTACACCATATGGTGGTAATGTAGATTCTCAGCATCCTTCTGACGCAAGTTTTGAACTTCCTGCTCAGTGGGATAGGTCAGATAAAGCTCCACGTAGGGGGATTGTAAAACCCAATATTAAAGAATATAATGTATAGGAGAGGTTATGCCTAAGACATTTTCATTAGACGTAAAGGAGAGGGCCTTGGAGTTATACTTACAGGGCCACTCTTCTAAAGATGTTGCAGAGTCCTTAAGAACTGAATTTACTAATGATATTACTCAGTCTACTGTATATGCATGGATTAAGCAGGATGATTGGGAGGATAAGAAAAAGGCACATTATACTACTGCATTAGAAAAGATTCAAGAAACTGAAGGCCAACGTATTAATCGAATTCAACAAGAACATTGGGATGATTATGGAAAATTACGTCATAAAGCATCCCATGAATTAGACGTATTACAATTTGATAGGGCTTCTGATGCTGCTAAAGCTTTGGATTTGGGGATTAGGGGGGAACGACAGGTGATGGAAGGACTCATCAATCTTCAGTTTGTTCAGAGTGTTTTAGCGGTATTGGTAGATGAAATAACAGATGAAGAGGTTTTACGCAGAATAGCAATTAAGTTGAAGAACCTTATTCATGCAGAGGAGAATTCAATATTATGACAACAGAACCTAAGGTTACTACATTTTCAGATGCTTTTGATAGATTGTCAGAGGGATTAACAACTAGTAAGGCTAGTATTGAGGTGGGTAGTTTTTACGACTTTCTTAGAAATGTGTGGGCCTTAAGTTTTGAGCATCCAGAATATTTTAATGCATGGCATGTAGGGCAGGTGGCTGAGGATATAGAATATTGTTTGGCTAATGAATTAAATTATTGTGCTGTGTTGCCCCGATTTCATTTTAAGAGTACTCTTTTAGGACATGCTTTTAGTGTCTGGTCATTATTGAAATCTAAAAGAGATTCAGCTGTATTGTATTTATCTTATAGTGATTCAATGGCGAAATATCATATTTCTGAAATTAACAAAACCATTGCTAGAAATCCTATTTTAACTGAATGGATGGTTAACCGTTCCCCTAAAGCAGATTTTTCTGCTCGATATTATGTGAATAAGAAGCCTATGGATATACGGCATGGCGGTCTTTTTTCATTTAAACGGGGTATGCATGTTAATGGAGCTTTGATTGCAGATGACGTTTTGCGTGACCCTGAGAATCCTTTGAACATTGGACAGGTTACTAAGGTAGAAGACCACTTTTTAACTGAAAGTATGTTTATTCCTTTGAAGGGAGTACCTATTATTGTTTTGGGCACACCAATGATGCCGGGTGACTTGTTGACAAAGTTGCAAGAAGATGATAGATTCTTTAGTAGGGTATTACCAGCTCTTGACCCTGTTCCCGGACGTAGAGTGTTAATGCCTGAATTGTATAGTGAGGAGTGGTTATTGCAACAACAAAGAGCTAGACCTAAATCATTTGCTTCAGAGTTTTTACTGCAACCTCATTTTACAACAGAGTCTTATTTTGAGGAAACTGATATTACTAATATTGAGGATGAATCTTTACGGAATAATTCTGCACATAGGAAATATCATAAACCAGAGAATGCACGATTGTATGCAGGATTTGATGTGGGCAAGAAGCGACACCCATCCCACCTAGTTATATTTAAAAAGGAAGGCGAGTCTGTTATACAAGTACATCAATCATGGTTAGATGGGTGGAACTATACAGCACAAATAGAATATCTCAATGAGATTGTAGATAATTTTGATATTGAGAAAGGGTATATAGATAATACTAGAGGCGAATTAGAAGATAGGGGATTGGACAGTACTTGGTGGCCCATGTCCTTTACTCAAAAATCTAAGAATACGATGGCTCAAGTAATGGAAGAATATGTACATTCTGGACGCTTAAAACTTTTTAGGGATGCTAGACAGACAGGACAAATTCTGTCAGTGAATAATGAGCTAAAAGCTCCTGAAACTCCACAAGGACATGGAGATGCCTTCTTTTCTATTGCAATGGCTTTATTAGCTTTGCATGAAAGTGAGATTCATGGGGTTACCGATGTGGGGAATCTGTTTGAATTAATTGAGCCTGATACAGTATCTAGGTCAGGAGAACAGGCATTATCTGATGTTAATGATATGGGAGATGACCCTCAGGAAATGTGGTTTCCCGGAAATGTTAAATTTGATTTTGGGAGAACAACAAATCCTGAATTAACAATGGCAGACAGTCCAAATCCTAATTGTCAGGACTTTGCTTGCAAACCTGAATTTTGGGTGCCAGAAAGAAAACTTTGTATATTTTGTGGACATAGGGGGTAAAAAGAATTGTTAGCAACACATATTTCTGAACAGGCTGAAACTATTTTGGCACATAGGTATTACTTAAAAGATAAAGAAGGGAATCCTGTGGAGGATACCTTAGGTTTATTCAGGCGAGTGGCTCATGCCTTAGCCAAGGTGGAATATCAATATGGAACATTACCAAAGGAAATTGTTCAAATAGAAGAAGACTTTTTTAACATGATGTATGATTTGGAATTTTTGCCGAATTCACCTACATTAATGAATGCTGGAACTGAAGAAGGTACATTAAGTGCTTGCTTTGTACTACCTTTAGAAGACAGTATGCAGGATATTATGAAGGCAGCTACAGATGCTGCAATGGTGCAGAAATTCGGTGGTGGCACAGGTTTTGCGTTATCTAAAATTCGGCCTAGAGGTTCTAGAATTGAGACAACGCATGGGAAGGCTTGTGGGCCTATTGAAGTCTTAAAAACTCTTTCTCGTATTTCTAGTATGATAACTCAGGGGGGAAAGAGAGATGGGGCAAATATGGCTGTAATGTCTGTATACCATCCTGATATTAGAGAATTTATTGATTGTAAGTATGTGGAAGGAGATATCCATAATTTTAATATTTCTGTGGCTGTAGATAATGCTTTTATGCAGAAGGTTATTGAAGGTGGATATCACCCATTAATAGACCCTAAATCAGATGAAGTTGTTTGTTGGGAGTCTGCAAGGGAATTATTTAATGATATTGTAGA
>VTLG01012066.1_pt1 | contig 10563 bp, 21 predicted proteins | sample 4694571 | NCBI WGS metagenome assembly VTLG01 (sample SAMN12604809, study PRJNA352737) | marine metagenome | biome: ENVO:00000447; feature: ENVO:00000209|ENVO:00000569|ENVO:01000036; material: ENVO:00002151; isolation source: viral sequences binned using virsorter ... | reverse complement strand
TCTCCTTATTTTAATGTATACATTGAGAAGTTCTCGTAGTATTTATTATAGTTGCTGTTTTTAGCCTTATTTTATGCAGTTTTAACCAGGAAAAAAATCCTATTTTTAGGCATCTTTATGGTTGACAGATACCTATAATATGTTATACTATAGAAAACTATAAATAAAAATGAGGTTAATAAATGACTGAAGAAGTAAAAAAACACAGTGATTTGCCAACAAAAACAGAAGTTCAAATTGGTAAACACAAGTTTAAAGTAGAGCTGGTTAACGATCCAAACACTAAACAAGCCACTTATATTCTTGAAGGAAATAGACAATCAAGGTATGGTTTGATTAGAAACACACATCAGCCAGATCTATTGTTTGCATACAATCTTAAAGGATTTGATAAACAAGCCAAAGTTGCTGGATATACTTGGTTCACAGATAAGAACGGTAAACTAGAACCAGTAGGTTAATATGACAGCAAAGATTGTTAAATTTCCAACAATTAATAAAAATAAATTTAAACCAAGATGGTCAACAGATGATGCAGTACGTCACTTATCTAGAGTGTGCAATGCAATGGTACAAAAACAAAAATCATATAGAAGTTTTTTTGCAACCAAAATGCACAAACATGATTTGCAAAATTTAGAACATTCGATACGTATTGTTGATATGAAATATGACTTAGAACTACAAGGAAACAATGACTAAACAAATAAACTTTTTAAGAAAACTAGCTGATAAAAACGGAGGTTCTTTACTAAGAACAATTATTTTTACTATTGGGCATTTTATAATTGCCGCAACAATATTAAAAATACTTGATCCTGGCATTGAACTATGGGTAGCAATGACAGATGCTGTCGTTGAGCCTTTGGTAAATTCAGTTTGGTATTATGTGTTGGATAGATGGTGGACAAGCAGAAAAACAAAAAAAGCATAGATTGGTGGAACAAAATTCCCAACAGTAAAGACTATGGAACCACTAAACACAAACAACCTATAGAAGGTAATCACATCAAGAGAAAGGCATACGATGACCGCAAAGACAAAAAAGAAGATTAAACTAGACCCAGCATACGTAAAACATTCTGTTGCATCAGAGGTGGATATGAAGGTCTGGTGGTTAGAAGAACTTGAAGGAGAGATCCTCGAGTTTGCCAAGTATGTCAAAAATCATTACGGAATCAAATACAATGATACTGCCAAAGCACACCTGCAAAGGATTGGCAAAACATCTCAAACATTGAGAATGACATCTGCTATGGGAATGGGTGTTCTTGAAGACTTGCATAAGTACAAGTAACATGCATCACGAATTTGAAGACTATAGAAACAAAAAACCATATACTCCTCCAACTTGGTATGAATGGCAACCAGAAAATCCATTTAGGTATTTGATGGTGATTGTTGCTTTCCTAATTGGTATTCCTTATTTGTTTGGATATATGCTAACACCATTTGGTTGTTTGATGCAGTTATTGTTTTGGGATTGGTATATGTATATAAGAGAACAGTCAAAATACATTAATAAAGACGATTATAAGTAGTATTTACAGGTATCTATATAAATAAAGAGTACGATGAGCAGTTTATGAAAAAGAAACAAACATACATTATCGGCGGCGAAACTGTTAAACAACCGCCAAAGAAAAAAATACAAATAGATATACAGGCACCAAAGCCAAAGAAAAAACCTGCCCAAAAAAGTAAAAAACCATTTACTAATAGGCCAAAAACTTCACACCCAATCAACAATGCATTTGCAGATGCATTTGCTAAAGCTGGATTAACTGCTAAAGATTTTAAAAAGAAATCTTGACATATTAGCCAAATACTTTTATAATAAAAGTAATTGAAAGGTAATAGTTATGAAAGATCCAAAGATAGTTGAACTGGTTAAACAATTAAAACAAAATTTAAACACAATTAACTCAGTGTATCAAAAACTGGATGCTCAAGATGTTTGGGTTGACCTTCAAAAGAAAGACAAAGGCAAAGGTTGGGAAATAAAACATTTAGAACAGAAAGTTAAATACTAAAATATAACCAAGGAGGGTTATGGCAAAAATGAGAACGTTTACGTTCTATGACGGAGAAGAAACAAAAACTGTAGAAGCACTAGGTTTTAGAAGAGCAGTAAAATCTTTTCAAGCCAACACAAAAAGCAAAATGGTACGTGTTGAATGGGAAGCTAAAAAAGGCGGCATCTACGAGAAACAACAAGCACTACCTTTAGGTAGAGAAAAGAAACTAGGAAGATAATAAATGAGTAAAGTAAACATACTATGGGCATCAATGTTTGGCACGGCAGAAGATGTAGCCAATGATGTATTTGATAGTACGTCAAATGAAGCAGGTGCTGAAATTGAGATAAGTGAATTGAATGATGTTACTATGGATTCATTTAAAGATATGAAAAAAGTAATTGTTATTTCTAGTACTACTGGGCAAGGAGATGTTCCTACAAACGGTGAAGAATTTTTTGACAACTTATCTAAGTCTGATATAGATCTCAGTGGTATGGATTATGGAGTATGTGCATTAGGAGATAGTTCACACACTTATTTTTGTGGTGGTCCAAAGAAAATAGATAAACGTATGGAAGAACTTGGAGCAAACAAAATTGTTGATACACTTGAATGTGATGGCGATGATGAAGGTGCAAGAGAGTATTCAATAGATACAATAAAAAAACTAATAGGAAAATAATATGTCACTAACAATCAATCAAGAAGAAAAGGCAAAACTTATTAAACTGTTTGATGAAGCAACACAGGTGTTGCAGGAGTCAGATGATTTAAGAGCAGGCCTAAGAGACACAGTAAAACATATCGCAGAAGAATTAGATATCAAACCAACAGTATTAAATAAAGCAATTAAAATTGCATACAAAAACAGTCTATCAGAAGAGCGAGATGCATTTGATGATATTGAGATGATACTTGATACAATCAAACGTGGCAGTGCTCATAAGGAAGAATAATGGTCTGGAACATGTGGCAGGCATTTCCACCTCCGTCTAAGGAACAGCAGAAAAAATTACAGGACATGCCAGACAGTGTATTTTGGACCAAACTGATTGTGTTGATTATTATAATAGGATCAATGCTGTCATCTTTTTATTTTTTATTCTAGCTCTTAGGAGAATTTTTTATGAAAAAAATTGTAATCGTTTCTGGCGGTTTCGATCCTTTACATTCCGGACATATTATATATTTCAAAGAAGCTAAAAAGCTAGGTGACGAATTGTGTGTAGCAATTAATAGTGATGCATGGCTTGTTAGAAAAAAAGGACAAGCATTTATGTCCTTCCCAGAAAGAAAAACAATAATTGAAAATTTGTCAATGGTGGATCATGTTATCAGTTTTGATGATGAAGATGATACTGCCTGCGGTGCAATTTATAAAGCAATGGCAACAATTGGTCACAACAAACAAATTGTATTCGCTAATGGTGGAGATAGACAAAAAGGTAATGTACCTGAATACGATACATATCATAATAAAGTAGAATTTGTATATGGTGTTGGTGGCACTCATAAAATAAATTCATCTAGCACAATACTTGAAAATTGGAAACAACCAAAAGTACAACGCAAATGGGGATGGTATAGGGTATTACAAGATCGTCCTGGATACAAAATAAAAGAATTAGTGATCAACCCTGAGTCTAAGTTAAGTATGCAACGTCATAAACATAGATCAGAAAATTGGTATGTACTTAAAGGCAAAGTAATTATTAAAACAGAGTACAATAATTTAACACAAGAATTTGATTTTACTGAAAACAAATCATATACAATTGGCCAAAATGTATGGCATCAGGGTATAAATCCAACACAACAATACACACATATATTAGAAGTACAATATGGTGACAAATGTGTTGAAGAAGATATAGAACGTAGATCTTGACAAAAAACTAAAAGAAAGTAATATATAGTAGTATGCTTGATAAAATTTTAGATAAATTTGAATGGTTAAAAAAGGTTAAGTTAGTAGAACTTAACGAAATTGATACATCTGAAGATCCTGTAAGACCAGAACTGGACAATTGGTTTAGACAACAGTATGGCAGAAAGATATATGGACTTCAAGATGGAGATGAAATCGTTGCTGTGATGTGTTTTGCATTTACAAATGATGTGCCAGCTTCAGTAGAAGAATTAGATTCTTTTAGCAAAGTTGCACACATGGAAGCCATACATAGAGCAGGAGTACAAGGAAGAATTGCTATTGCATACACAGTCTGGAGTCGTAAACGTGGCGGTGGACAAAAGATAGTTGAAGAAGTTTACAAGATGATCAAGAAATCAAATCATCTAACTCGACTAGTTACACTATCTCCTATGACTGATATGGCAAGAAAGTTTCATACAAAGAACGGTGCCAAAGAGTTACGAGTAAACAAGAATACCGTTAACTTTGAATATGATATGGGCGATTAGCTCAGTTGGTTAGAGCACTGTGTTGATAACGCAGGGGTCGGAAGTTCGAGTCTTCCATCGCCTACCACGTGGCAGTGTAGCTCAGTTGGTTAGAGCATCCGACTCATATTCGGAAGGTCGGTAGTTCGAATCTACCCACTGCTACCACATGTGGGCCCGTAGCTCAGTTGGTAGAGCAAGTGACTTTTAATCACTGGGTCGCAGGTTCGAGCCCTGCCGGGCTCACCAAATTGGGGTATAGCCAAGCGGTAAGGCATCGGTTTTTGGTACCGACATTCGGTGGTTCGAATCCATCTACCCCAGCCAAGACTGCCTGTAGCTCAGCTGGACAGAGCGATTGTCTACGGAACAATAGGTCGGGGGTTCGAATCCTCCCAGGCAGGCCAAAAACTATTTTCTTGTAATTATATCGTGGCATACCTGAGGTGGTAAGAATTGTAATACACGAGCATGGTTTGACCAAAGTGTGAAAGTTTCGTTCATAAGGTATTCATCAGTTGTTTTTAGGACTTTCCTCCAATAAGGATATTTGCTAGATGTAAAGATTATTTCCCATTCGTCATGGTCTTGATCTTTGTAGACTCTAATGTGAAGATGTCGAATCTTTCTCTCACGGACTAGTACTTTTAACATCACTTTTCTCCCTAAAGTGCGTTCCTTCGCTAGTGCTACTTCCGTCCTTAATGGATGAACGATTGTAAGAATATTTATACCAACTAAATAGATTATATGATGGATGATAAAGATGCTGAGGCATTTTGGAAACAGATGGATAAATTGCAAAAGGAGAAAGCCATGAACGTTGACAAGCTACGAGAACAATTAAAAATAGACGAAGGAGTTAAGTACGAAATATATTTAGATCACTTAGGTTATCCTACATTTGGTATTGGACATTTAATTACAGAAGCAGATGAAGAACATGGAAAACCAGTTGGTACAAAAATTACAGAAGAACGTGTTAATGCTGTGTTTAATAAAGATGTTGAAATATATGTTAATGAAGCAAAAAAAGTATTTCCTAATATAAATGATCTACCTTCAGAAGCACAAGAAGTGATTGTGAATATGTGTTTCAACATGGGTGCTCCAAGATTGGCCAAATTTAAAAAGTTTATTGCTGGTGTAAATGCTGGTGATTGGAACACAGCGGCCATTGAAATGATGGACTCACGTTGGGCAAAACAAGTAGGAAATAGAGCTGTAAGACTCAGAGATAGAATTAAAGCATTAGCTTAAATCCTCTTTAAAACATACTTTAATAATATAAGCGTCAAACACTGCTTTATGCACTGTATGACGCTTGTAGACGCCTTAAAACAGGACTAAGACGCCATTGTACAAGCATATTACCCGCCAAATGTGTCTAATATAAAGTCAGGATCAATGGTATCTTTGTCTTTTATCACCTCAGTGATTTTACCACTTTTCCCATTGTATTTGTAGTGTGGTTTTTTAATTTGGCATTTAATAGGTTCTTCATCGCTGAAGTCATAATGTACTTCGTCATAATCAGCTGTTTGCACATAATGGCCTATACAGTTTTTACACGTAGGACAAGGCCTATTAACATGATCGTCACAGTCGCATAAATCACAAGACATTTTATATTATTTATTTGGCCAAAAAGAGGTTGACAAGATTATTGTCCTGTGTAATACTGCATACAGTTAAAGAGCAACAAATCAAAGCGAGTGTGGCGGAATGGTAGACGCAACGGACTTAAAATCCGTTATCAATTATGGTGTGTGGGTTCGACTCCCTCCACTCGCACCAATAGGAGTGAAGTGTTAATGGTTGCACGTCAGATTCCAAACCTGAAAGAGAGGGTTCGATTCCTTCCACTTCTGCCAATTAAAAGGATTAATCAATTTGAAAGAAACAATAACATCAAAAGAACAAAGTGCAATTAATGAATGGTTAAAAAACAATAAGCCAACTATTTGCCCATCTATGCGAAGGTCAGACCCAGATACTATTGTTAAAAAATATGGCTGGGGCAGTAAGAAGAAGAAAAAAAATGACGCCTAGAGAAATTGCACAACAGCAGGCCGAAGAAACAATGGAGCAATTCATCCTTTGGAGTAAACGAGCCTGCATGTGGATTGGTATAGGATTATTTTTTGTTGTGGTTGCATGTAACAACGGAGTTGAAACAGGTCCTGATGCAACAGGTAGCAAATACAATGGTGAACAATATAATCCTAGTAATTTAAAAGTAAAATAATAAAACTGCCCGTAGCTCAATGGATTAGAGCAACGGTCTTCTAAACCGTAGGTTGCAGGTTCGAATCCTGCCGGGCAGGCCAAATCTTTTTACAAGTTGTTAACAAAAATTTAATCTTTCTGTAACATTTCTCGTTGATTTATTTTGTAAATAATGTATAATAAAGTAAATTGAATAAACAAGAGAGAAAATAAATGTTAGAAACCTACTCACTATGGATGTTCATTGGTTTCATATTTGCGGCGTACTCAGTTGTTGCAAATGATAGTGTGCAGACCCTCGGCACATGGATGGCATCTAATCAAAACAAATTCAAATGGTATTACTTATGGACAGCCGCAACGGTTGTGTTGTGGTTTACTCTTTGGTGGGGGTGGAGTACTAATGGCGGAGACATATCATACGGAAGGTTAAACAAAATACCTTTCCAGGAGATCAAATGGTATCATGCTACTGCTCCATTAATACTATTATTACTGACACGGATTGGTGTACCAGTATCAACAAGTTTCTTGGTGTTGAGTGCATTTGCAAGTACATTTGTGTTAGAGAAGATGTTGATAAAATCTATCATAGGATATGCACTGGCGGCGATTGTTGCTTATGCTGTATGGAATGTGATAGAAAGAATAATAGACGAAAAGTCAGACAAGATCAAAGATCAACGAGTTGCGAAACGTTGGCGTATAGCACAATGGTGTAGCACAGCATTTCTTTGGTACACTTGGTTAAGTCATGACATGGCAAACATTGCTGTGTTCTTACCAAGAAGTGTTCCGTTGGAATGGATGATTATGATATCAATTGTGTTTGCCGCTTTCTTAGGATACACGTTCTATGAAAAGGGTGGTAAGATACAAAAGATTGTGATAGAAAAAACAGGCACAAGGTTTGTTAGATCTGCCACATTGATTGATCTAGTTTATGCTTTTATACTATTGTTCTTCAAACAATACAACGATATACCAATGTCAACAACTTGGGTGTTTGTAGGATTGTTATGTGGTAGAGAACTTGCTATATCAACACTAATGAAAGACTATAAGTTCAAACATGTATTTCCAATCATTGGCAGAGACTTTTTGAAAATGATGGTAGGACTGATAGTGTCAGTTGGTATTGTGTTAAGCATACATTACATCTGTATTCCTTACGGATTATAAATCATAAAAAAAGGTAGGGTAAATTAATACCCTACCTGTCTACTAGTAATATATAATAAATTAGTTGTAAGTTTTATCTTCGTCATCTTCGAAGTCTTCGTCTTCATCATATTCAAAGTCGTCACCTTCGTCTTCGAAATCATTTTCTTCTTCATCTTCGTCCTCGTCATCACACTCACAAGGTTCTTCATAACAATCTTCACAGTTGTCTAATTCGTCATCTGTGTAATCTGTGTCGTAATCTTCATCTTCAAATTCATGACCCATCTCTAATAGATCAACTAGTCTGTCGATCTTTTCTTCTAATGCGTCTATTCTGTCGTTTAATTGCTCAATGATATTTTTTTCCATGTCTACTACTCCTAATTGGATTCTAAGTCAGTCAATAGTATTTAGATACAAAGGTTTCTATATTAAATTATTGGTTAACAGGATATGTAGTACTATAACCAAAAATAAATATATTAAAGCACTAGATAAACTATGGACAATCAAACTTATAAAAATTACTTTGATAACAAGTATGGCAATACATTTTGCGTAAAGCCTTTTACTGAAATAGCATCAACACCTAAAGGTGGAATTAAACTATGTTGTTATTCAGAAGGCATAGGTGTTGACAACAGTTACCACAATGGTAATTTAAAAGATGTTTTTAATACTAATAAAAATTTAAATCAAGCAAGGCAAGATTTACTAAATGGTAAAAAAATAAAACCTTGTCAAGCATGTTGGAATGATGAAAAATCAACAGGATATTCTGCAAGATTAGATTATAACAGATCACTTGAAAGAACAAATCCAGAGTTGTTAGATGCTATCAAAGACCAAGGCACAGTAGAATTAAGAAGCATAGACATTAAGTTTGGTAACAAATGCAATTATGCTTGTGTGATGTGTGATTCAAGTAACAGTAGTTTATGGGGTAAAGAAGTAGAAAAGAATCCACTGCCACAAGGAATGTGGCAAGGACAATTTGACACAAAGACTTGGGATTTTCCAAAAGAAAAAGTACAAGAACTTTTAGACATGTCTTCAACACTTACAAGAATAAAAAGCACAGGTGGTGAACCATTGTTGTTAGATGAATTCAAAATGTTTGTAAAAAGTCTTGTTGATAAAGGATATGCAAAAAATATAATTTTTAAAACAGTAACAAATGGAACAGTTGATTGCAGTGATTTATTGCCTTATATGAATGAGTTCAAAACGTTTCATATGGATTGGAGTGTTGATGGAACTGACGAAGTGTACAATTATGTAAGATGGCCTGGTAACTTTGAAAGGATGCGTAGGGTACATGAAAAATTAGCAGATAAAATTAACAAAAATAATTACAGCAACATTGAAATAGAAATGCACCCAACCATACAGTTGTTTAATTTACACAATTTATCTGACATTGTTAAGTATGCACAGAGTTTAGGAATAGTCAACATGGTTGATTTTGGTTACATACATTTTGAACCAAAGTATCTTGACACAGCAATATTTCCTGATAAAATGTTGTCAGACATAATACAAAACATTGATAACAGCATTGACAGTTACACACAACCTAACACATATAAAAATTTAAGATTAAAGTTATTCAGTAATCAAAACAGGATAAAAAACAAAAAAGAAATGTTTGCTAAAACAAAACAGATAGTTGATTGGTTTGAAAGCACTAGAAACATTGATATTCACAATCATATATCTACGTATAAAGAGCTTAAAGATTACTATGACAAAAGTTAATTTTAAAAAAGCTGATAAATCTACTATAAGACGTATGATTAATCACGGTGGTAAATTATTGAAAGATAAAATTGTTAAACACAAGAAGTTGATAGAAACTACTTTTAACACTGAAGTAGAATTTATTGATCATCGAAAACGGGAAACTGAATGGATAGTGTTCAATAACGAAACTCATGTTTACAAAAGCTGGACAAAAGATAGTGTAATGGGCGAATTAGAAACAAAGGAACTAAATTACTTTTTTGAGCATCACAACAGTAAGTTGCTAGAAGATTGGAAACTTATTCCGCCTTTTGGTTGTATTCAAAAGCAACGTAAAGTTCCTGGACAGCCATTAAGATATCTTACAGAACAAGAACGTAAACAAATAGATCTTCAAAAGTTTTCTAACTGGTGGGTTGAAGAACAACTGCATATAAATGAAGTTGGAATACAATTGTCTAAAGTTTATCCTAAATTTAAAATACCATCTTCAAAAAATAGTATCAAAAAAGAAAACTATGTGTTTTGTTTTGGTGATCCAAATCAGGAAAATTTAATGATTGACTCTAAAACCAACACATATAATTTTGTTGATTTTCAACCAATTGGATGGATACCTTTTGGTCACTTTAAATGTTTATCTGATGCTTATCTATTTCTTGCTTTTGAAAACATAACAGAACAACCAGTTCAAAAGTATTTAGACTATGTATCTAAACAACTTTTAAATAGGTTGACAAACGTTATTAAGAATATATAATAATATTATGTATAGACCATTACCAGACGGATTAACAATAAAAGAATCCCAAGTGCAAGGCTTAGGCCTGTTTGCTACAAAAGACTTTGAGCCATGGACGATACTAGGTATTGTGCATGTATTAGACAAAAACTTTCCACACGGTGCTATAAGAACTGCCTTAGGTGCTTTTTACAATCATTCAGATGATCCTAATTGTAAAAATGTAAATGGCTTTTGGCATCAGCTTCCAGTAAAGTATTTGCA
>VTLG01007390.1_pt1 | contig 10564 bp, 8 predicted proteins | sample 4694571 | NCBI WGS metagenome assembly VTLG01 (sample SAMN12604809, study PRJNA352737) | marine metagenome | biome: ENVO:00000447; feature: ENVO:00000209|ENVO:00000569|ENVO:01000036; material: ENVO:00002151; isolation source: viral sequences binned using virsorter ... | reverse complement strand
TAGTGCCTGAAAAGCCATTCTGAGTATCATTAATTAAATAATCTGCAATCTCTTTTTCTAACACAGCATAAGCAGTTTGATAATCTGCTGGGCTGTAATAGTAAAAACCTGTTAAACTTCTTTTTACAATGTATATTTCATTTTGAGCACCACTACCAAAAACAGGGAACTTTTTTAGTTTAGTGTTTCTTGTTACTTTACTCCAATCAGGTGCATAATAATAGTTTTTAATCTCACCCTTATCATTCATCTTTTCTGCTCTTAATGTTTCTCTTGGAAAGTGTGTTATTGCAGAAATCTTGTTTTTATTGTATGTAATTTGAAATGATGCCTCACCTAATAGTTTTAAATCCTGTGCAACACATCTTAAATCATTTGGCTTCAATAAACCCTTCATCTGTGCATACTGCTCTGGCTTTTCATTTGAATCAGTAGCATCTATTCCTTTGCCATAAATTAAATTAACAACACCATTTATTACAGCATTGTTAGTTGTACTATCCATGTAAGCATCTATAAGAGTTTGATAGTAATCATTGTTCTCACCTATGCCAACCCAATTTCTATTACGCTCTTCTGTAATAGTTGGCCTTTCATATTGATTTAATTGTATTAAATGTAAATTATCCATAATAAACAAATTCATTGTTTCCTGTACTCTGTTCTATATAAACACCATTAGAAATTTCATAATCACTAAGTGTTTGATCTGTGCAGTACATTTTATCTTTAAATATAACAATTCCATCAGTAGTATTAGTAATAGTAATTGTATAATAATTATTTTCTACTAATGCTTGTGTAGTGCTGTATTGATAATAATAGTCCAATTCTGTAAATGTTGCTGTGCTATCAGTCAATATAACTTTGTTTTTTGCTTCACTTTTAATTACTAAACTATACACTTTTGAACCACTAATAGTTTGTCTTGGTATAAAGTTAATGTTTCTTGTGCCTGTTTTAGTTAGTATCTGCATAATTTTTTAAAAAAAGAAGGTGAGCTATTAAACTCACCCTCCACAATCAACTATATATTATGAATCACACTATTGAATTAGTGTCTTTTTTTAGCTATTTGTTCCTACTGTTACAGTTACAGTTGCAGAACTCATACCAGCATAAGGATCAGCAGAAGTTGCACTTTGTATAAAGTTAGCAGGTTTTGCCTCTTGTGCTGTGAATGTAAGTGTATAACCACTTAAATCACCAAATGCTGCACCACTTGCTATTGTACCTCCTGATACTTCACAACCATGTACCAATCCAAATTGCATGAAGTTACCATTTCTATCTTCAAGACAGATATGTGGTCTTCCATAAGCCATAAGTTTTAATTCTGCATTATCTTCTTTAGATAATTTAGGGAATTGTAAGCTAATACTTTGTTCAAAAAATGTTGTTCCATTTTCTCTTGAGCTTGTTATTGTTTGCTCAAATGAGTTAGTACCATGTAAGTCATATTGAAACGCTGTAAATGTTCCACTCATGTCTGTAATTTGATCAGCAGATTCAGTTACTGTTCCTAAATCTCCAAAATCTACAAACCAAGCACGAACCAATCCGCCAACTACATCTTTACATGGAACTTTACGTCCCTGTGTTAAATCGCATGCCATAATTTTAAATTTAAGTTAAGAGGGCATTCCAGCCCTCTTGTTATTAATCAATCTTAGGCGTAAATAACTACATCTGAAGTGATACCCATTTGTACACCAGCTGTAAATCGCATAACCAATCTTACATTTTGAGAGCCATCTAAATCTCCCATGTCAATTAATTTAACTTCATTGTGGTCAGATAATAATCCAGTACCAAAGTACATGTTAGATTTTTGTGCTGCCATCATAGAATCATCTGGTAAACCAGAAGCAATAACACATTTAACACCATCATAAGAAAGTGCTCCATTATTCCACCATTGAGTACCCTGTGCATTAACACCAGCAGCACCTAAGCCATTAGCACCAAAACCACCAAGAGCTCTTACGTATAATTTAGCTGCTTTTCTTGATAGGTAAATATATAAATCTTCTTTTCCATATACTGCACTCGGTATAGCATCTACTACCTTACCAATTTCATCGATGATATTAGCAGCAGTTAAAGGTGAACCAGATACAGAAACACATCCTGAACCACCAGCAGTAGCTAAGTAGTAGAATCCATCAAATTCTCCAGCGTTGCCTGTCTGGCCACTCCATATGTTCGTTTCTGTCTTTTCAGCTACTAAACCAGCTGCATGACCAATAATGAAATCAGAAAAATTAGGTGGTAAATTATCATAAGCTGAATATCCCATCTGAACCGCTTCCCAATCACTTCTAAAATCTTTTTTACATAATTCAAGATTTACTTGGAATTCTTCTGGTTGTAATATTCTTTCAGTTAGTGTAACAGTACCTGTTGCTGCAAAATCACATGTTGCATCTTTAATTACATTAGCATCAGTTGCTACTTTTTTCAAAACCTCTTTGTACTTTACATTAGGTTTTACAGTTATTAAACCGTTTTCTATTGTTGAACCACTAAGTAATGCAGCAGAAATATACTTACCAGCAAATTCGCCTGCATACGTAGAAGTTATACTTGTTGTTGTTGCCATTTTGTTTTTATTTAATTATTGTTAAAAATTTTACTGTAAACTCTATCCATAGTAGTTGTTGTTCTACTTCCACCAATTTTGAAATTAATTTTGTTATCAACCTCAGCTTCAGGATTGTGTTTTACAGGAGCAGTTTTTTCTTCAGAAAGATTTACTTCTTCTTTAGTTTCTTCCTTAATTTCTTCTTTCTGCTCACTCATATCTTCTTTTTGTTTGTCACCCATTTTTTCAATCATGGATTTAATTTCTTCTAATGCAAGTGCAAACTCTTCTTTTGTTACATATTGCATTTCTTCTTTTTCTTCTTCCTCTAATTCAGTTTCTTCAGTAGATTCTTCAGCAACTGTTTCTTCAGAAAGTTCTTCCTCTGCTTCTTTTTCTTCTGTTTCAGCAGATTCTCTAATACTATCAATGATGCCTTCTTCAACAACAAATAGCACTCTTCCATCTTCTAAAGAATATTCACCAACAGGAAGTGCAATCTCACCATCTTCTCCTTTGATGAATACTGCATTACCTTTAGTAAATTCTTCTGATACTAAAATAGTACCATTTTCTAATGTTATTTCTGCTAATTCTACTGTCTCAGAAAGTTCCACACCAACAATATTTTTGATTTTGTTTAGTATATCATTTGCTTTCATAGTAAATATTTATTAGTAATGTAAAAAAATGTGTATAGTGTTATGTGTTTTTACAATATTTATTTTATACTTTGCCTACTCCCTGTGCTTGGTGTGAACCATCACAGCACTTGCTGCTATAAGTATTGTCTTTACATAAGCAACCTCTTTTACTATTTGTAGGTGAAGTTCTGCTTGGTGTTTTAAATTTTTTTCTTCTCATTTTATTTGTTTTTTGGTGATTTAGGATGTTTACTTGGTAATAGATCAAAATCTCCTGTATACTTAGGATTTTGTGGTCTGCCATTTCTAACTAAATATAGATAAGCATTTACTCTTGCTTGTGCCCAAGCTGTTGGTGATTTTATCTTTGGTGAATGTGAAACATTAAATGCACCTAAACCTCTTTGAAATACAGATTTAAGTTGACCTACTGTTACACCATAACCCAACTTCTTCTTATATCTTTCATTAAAATCATCAGATTTTTTCTGTAATACTTTTTCATCTTTCTTACTTACTTTAGCACCTCTGCTTGTTGATGCATCTCCTTTAGCTGTTCCTTTGCCTTTTGGATTAGGGTTTGGTGTACTTGATTTAGGTGCTTTAGGTGATTTCTTAATACCTCCTCTTGGACCTATCTCTGCATAGCTACTTTTTTTTTTTACACACTTACCATCTTTTTTTTTGTAACCCTCAGGACATTTATGCTTATATAGTGTATGTTCTTTGCATGGCATGTACCATTCTTTGCCTTCAAACTCATGCACATGAAAACCCTCACAGCCAATGTTCTTAGCCATCTCTTCTGCTTTCTCCTGTGTGCTGTAAGCTAACCTATCATCAATAATTGCAAAGTTGTCATCAACTACCATTGATGCAAGATTAATTTCTTCTAATTCTTTTAACTTGCTTTCAGACCATCTAAGCCCTGCTTTACCACCCCATAGTAAATATGAAATAGTACCACATGCTTTTTTATCAGCTTCATCATAGTATTCAGCAGCCCTACTTAAATAGCTATACATTCTTTTAATAGTTTCTAAGCTAATGTTCTCTTTGTTTGCTAATTGTTGTGCTCTGATTTTGCCCACCTGTGTAGCGCATTTATTGTTAACCTTTTCATTAAATTCAATACCTCTCTTAGCATTATTAGTAACTCCTGATGGGTAATCATTGTATGTTTCCAATGTAATTTTTTTGCCATTTTTAGTTCTTTTATCTTTTTTAATTAATGCTTTAATATTACCTAACATGTATTCTGCTTCACTTTCTAAAATAGCTTCCATCTCTGCTTTTAAATTAGGTTTACTGATCTTAGCTTTATCAGCAAAATATCCCTCAATACTAAAACCCTTAACCTTACCTGTTTTAACATAATCATTCCAAACCTCATCATTTTCTACTTTCATTGAAATCATCCAAGTTCCTTCAACTACTTCAAAACCATACTTCTTACTCTTATCCATTTCAGGATCATCAACTATCCAGCTTTCTACAACTGATAAGCCATTTATGTCCATGTTGTGTTCTAATGTTGCATTATTCTGATTGCCATTCATAAAGAATAATTCACTTGCTCTTTTAACTGTATCTTTACTAAAATACACATAGAACATAGTATCATTTCTCTTTCTAAATATTGGTTTATTAGGTACTAATGCAGCACCCATCAATATTCTTTTTTCTTCATCTATTTTTGCAAACTTAATTTCTTGTTTACTAAGTGTTATCCACTCTTCTTCAATGGCTGGGTTTTCTACTAAACTAACTGCTTCTATTCCAGTTAGTTCATCATTTTCATCTAATAATAATTCTATAATTTCCATATCATTTAATTTTAACCACCTCCTAATGTGGCACTTGTTATTATTCCATTATCTAATTGTTGTGCAGTAGTTACATCTTGTGCTACTACATACGCTTGTATTGGTTGGCCTAATGCCCCTGCAATTTGGTTAAAGGCACTATCACCTACAATATTAAATTGTGGTGCTTGTGGTTGTATTTGTCCACCTGTTCCTGTGTTTATACTACTTGGTATTGTTGCAGTTGGCCCTTCTACCTTTTGTAATATTGCTTTAGCACTTGCCATGCCTGCTAATACTTGACCAACTAATTGTGCAATCAACAGTGGTGTTACTACTGGTGCTGCTGGTCCTGTTGCTGCTGCTGCTGCTGTTGCACCTGATATTGCTGAAGAAATACCACTTGCTGTGTCTACTAATATTTGTGCTAATGCTGCTGCTTTACCTAATTTAGTACCCTCACCAGCTAATTGTGCTAAACTACCTAATGCTTGTGAAGTTGCATTTAATGTAGCTATTTGTGCTTGTATTTTAGCATCTGCTTCTGCTTTAGCATTATCTGCATTTTTTTGTGATATTTCTGCTTGTGCATCTGATAGTTCTTGGTCTAATTCCATAACTCTAATGTTAGAGTCAGATATATAGTTTAATAATTCTTCATTAGCATCAACATAATCTTGTGTTCCTTTTTCATGTAAATCTCTTTTTTTTGTTAATCTTTCTACTTCTATTTGCATTTCAGCAGCCAATGCTTGCTGTTGTGCTTGTATTCTTTTTACATCATCTTGTATTAAAGCATTTGTTGCATCTTGTTGCGCTTTTGCTCTTGCATTAACACCATCTATAACTGTTTGGTTTAATTCTAATTCTTCTTTTGTAAGTGCTGTATCATTAGAGTGTTGTTCACTTCTAAAACTATTTATCTGCGCTCTAACTGCTGCAAGTTCATTCTCTGCTTCCATCACAGCTTTTTTAGCTTCTACATTATCTTTATCTTTTTTAAGTTCTGCTTGTGCTGCTTTTAATGATATTTGAGCATTTGCAAGCATTGCCTTCTCTTGCTTATCTAATACTTCTGCTAAATCATTATTTGCTTGTTTTCTTACTTCTATTGAGTTTCTTTCATCATCTCTAATACGTCTTAATGTTTCTGCTTGTAAATCATATTTTTCTATTAAGCCCTGATTTGCTACTAATGCTAATTCTGCTTGCTTTTTTAATTCTACATTAGCTGCTGCTGCTTTTGTTGTTTCTTCTACATATTCAGTTACAGCAGGAATTACCTCATTTAGTACTTCTTCTGTTTTTTCTAAAGTATTATCAACACCTGTAAGCACATCAATGTATTCACTACCAGCTTCTTTAGCTGCTTCCATTGCTTCTGTCCATTCACCTTTAAAAACAGCAGTTACTGCTTTACCTAATAAACCAATAACTTCTAAACCTGAATTTATCCTTTCTATTATATTGTTTTTGATAGCATCACCAAATGCTTTGATTGATTCTAATGGATCTTCAAAAATAGCTTTAAAAAATCCTGTTATTTTACCAAAGTTAGCATCAATAAAATTTACAAAATCATTAAATGCTATTGCAACAGCTTCAAATGCAGTATTAAAAAGGTCTGCTGCTTTTTGATTTTGTCTAAATAAATCTTGAAGAGTAGCAAATGCTGCAATGACTAATCCAATACCAGCTGATTTAAGTGCTACACCAATAGCCCTGAATCCTTTTGCTAATCCTCTTGCACCTGTTTTAGCAGAATCAAAAGATTTTTTTAATCCTTTTATTTGCCCACCTGCTTTATTAGTTTCAGCAATACCTTTGTTAACCTTTTCTAATTCAGCACTTGTTTCTCTAAGGTTCTGATTTGCAGCATCTGTTTTAGCTATTAACTCAAATGTTTTAGTTATCATCTTTAAATTTTAATTGGTTTAATCCTTCTTTTATACTCATAGGTATTTTATTCTTACCCAATGCAATATTTATATGCTTATCATATAATTTATTCTCTTTGCAAAATTCTAATGCTTCTAATATTAGTTTCATGGTGCTTCATTTAATAGTTCAAACTCTGTTTCTCCACTTTGTAGTTTTGTAGTCATGCTATTGATAGTAAATATTCTTGTTCCTACTATTACCTTATCATCAAGTGTTAATTGTAATAATATCTTAAGTGGTAGTATTGCACTATATCTATATAATCTTGTTTTTTTATTATATACTCTTGTAATGTAGCTCTGATAGTTTTTTAAGAACAATGAATTGTTTTGCCCAGCATAATTAGTCAAGTTGTAAGTGTCTATCTCACTACCAAAGTTAAGATTGTATGTTGGTGCTGTGCCTACACTACCTAACTCATTTGCATGGTGTGGCATAAAGTAATTGCTTAATTCAAAAATGTCTGTTGAATTGCTACTTGCTAAAGCACCATAAGTATCAGGTCTTGTATTGTAGACAAAATTTATAGTATCACTAATACCTGTTCTTTGAACACCATAAAATAATAATGGTTGTCCTATGCTTGCGTTTAATTCTTCATCTAAAAAGCAACCTGTCTGCACATCTGTGAAAGCATTAGAAGTTAAATCACTTAATCTACTAAATACCATGTGTTCAAATGGTGCAGTTACTTTATATATTTTATTATCAGTTAAATCAGTTTTATATTCTACCTCACCATACTTTCTATTGTTAGTATTAAAAAACCTTTGTGCTAAAATGCTTTTAGGTTCTGCATATTCTAAATCTATTTCACTATATGGAATTGTTTTACCTACTGAATGTGTATCTGTTTTTATATATTCTGTTATATCATGTGTTTCACCACCAGCAAAGTAATCATCTAATCTTCTTACTACTATCTCACCATTGAAATCTATATAAGAAGTTAGGTTAAACATCTTAAATATGCCATTAAGAAAATCTAATATTTTGATATCAGGTATTTGGTCTGTAATATTAACATCTGCTGCTGTTGATATTGTTGAAGAGTTAGATGTAAAATTGCCTGCATAAGTATCATAAGTTTGTGTACTACTATTAAACACAAAATGCTCACAATCTATCTCAACTCCAAATTGTAAAGTACTATTTGATTTAACTCTTGTTGTTAGTGTAAATGCATCTGATTGTGTTATTGGATTTGGTGTGCTATATCCTAAACTTATTGCAACTGATTGTGTTCCTGTAACATCTTCTTTAGTTGCTAATATCTCACCAGTAACTTCATTAATAATTTCTAAAGTATATATTGTTGTGCCTACTGTTGGTGTTACTTGTGTTGTGTAACTAAATCCTTCTGGCTCTCCACCAGTATTATTATCACTAAAAGTATAACTACCACTTAATGAAGCTGGCCCTATAGGAGGTGAACCTGAACTAAAATGATTACATACAGTAGCTGATGAATTACAAGTAAAAGCAGCATCATTAACAAGTTTAAAGTTTGGTGCTATCATCTTTCCTTTAACTCTATGTAGCCACATATATAAATTGCTAACATTAGCACTATCAAAAAACTCACTTGATTTAAAAGTAAATCCATACTTTTCACCTATTGCTTTTACAATATGTTTTATTAATATAGCTGGTTTTAAATCTTCAGGGAACACACCTCTCTTGCCTCTGTTTGCTGTATTGCCATAACTAATGTTTAAACCACTATCATGATTGCTTGTGTCATCATAAATGTATTGTTGGCTGTGTGCTATAAGTGGATATATAATTGCATCAGGGTATGATACAGAACTTACTGTAAAATTTAATCCATTTTCTAATGCAGATTTAACATTAGCATCACTTGCTACATGGTTAAAGTTGTTAAGCCAATCTAATGTTATTAAACTATCTTCACCAATTAAATCATTTAGCTTTACTGTATTACCAAAGAAAGTAATCTTATATAAACTTGGTTCACCATGTTTCATAGTAACACTTTCTAATCTTATCTTACCCTCTTTAAATGCAAAGTGATTTAATTCTATTCTTGCATTAGCCATTATCTGATTATCAAAACCTTCTACATCAGGGTTGTACCAATACTTAAATATCTTGTTGTTTGTTTTACTTGCTGGCAAGTTAAATGTTCTACTATAATCAGTAAATACTTTGTCAATGCTTTTAACATCTTGTATTACCTGTGTAAGTGTGATTAAATCCTCTTCCATTAGATCAACCCTTACATAATCCTGTGCAGTAGTAGTTGTTCTTAGTTGAGGTTGTATATATAGTATAATCTTTTGCATTATCTAATGTTGTTTACTAAATCAAATGCCATCTCAAAATTCATAGTGTAGTTTATCATTCTATCATTTAATCCTGTCTTATAAACAAAGTTGGAATCCTTTAAGTTTACTGGATATACAACACCAGCTCCATCTGTTAACCAAATGTTCTCACTAACCATCAACTCTTCAAAATATACATTGCCAGTTTCACTAACAAAGCCACTATTTAATGTTATTGATTCTGTGCCATTTACATTAAATGTTTTTTTAGCATGTGCTGTAGTAGAATAAGAATTGTAATTTATTGTTTCAGTACAATCACTTCCCTCTTCAGGTGGTTCTAATGAAACATCTCTTGCTTTAAATATGCTTCTATTATATTTTTCACTTCTTGTGTCTAAACTTTCAGTAGATTTTTTAAAGAAGAATATATCTTGTAAAGCACCCCACCTGTTTAGAAATGTTACTTTAAATACCTCATACTTGCACTCAGATATTTCTTTAAGTGTAATAGTTTTATTAGATGTAGTGTCATAAGTTACTATAACCTCATCATAGCTTTGTGCTGCTGTGTTTACTGTACCATATTTTACTTTCTGATTCTGATTGCCATTGTCAGTAAAGTTAACAGTAGAAACAACACCTCCGTTTAGCTTCCAAGTTAATCTGCTTACTCTTTCACCATTGACAGGTAGAGTAATGTAACTACCTTTGTGATACTCTAAGTAATCAGCACTAATCATAGCTATTGGTTCTGTAGTATAGTTAACACCTTCTTTAAATTTGTTGAACCCTTCTTGTGCTAAATATGTTGTGTTTGTTGCACTTCCTATAATAGTACCATTAGATTGTCTTGCTGTTGTAGATACATCAACCCATATAGATTGTGTTCTTGCACTTGTTGAATAAGTGCCATTAAATGTTTGTATTAGGTGGTCATTAACTATTTCACTTATTTCAAAAGTTACAGAGTTTTCTGTACCAAGTATTTTTTTCTTTAATGTGAATTGTGCATAAAGGTCATCACATACTGTAGATGAACCACTTACACCACCATGAACAGTTATTACTATTTGAAAGTAGCTAAGGTTAGCATCTGTTTCATTTGGTGTTCTTATAAAAAATGGGCTTCTTGTTCTTATTATTGTACTCATATTGTTAAATTATCTTCAATGTATCCTGCAACTATTTCATCACCATATAAATCTAAACCTCTTTCAAATGGTTTGGTAAAAAATAATGTTGCTCTAATTCCTTTTTTATAAATGCTTCTTGCTATTAAATAGTTTAATGACTTTCTTT
>VTLG01003301.1_pt1 | contig 10564 bp, 15 predicted proteins | sample 4694571 | NCBI WGS metagenome assembly VTLG01 (sample SAMN12604809, study PRJNA352737) | marine metagenome | biome: ENVO:00000447; feature: ENVO:00000209|ENVO:00000569|ENVO:01000036; material: ENVO:00002151; isolation source: viral sequences binned using virsorter ... | reverse complement strand
GCGGTCATCTTGTCTGATACTTGTTTCCAAGTTACACCCCACTTTGAAGTGTCAGCAGATTCAATTGCACTACCGTTTTCGTCTGCTCCAGTAACTTTTCTGAACATTTCTTTGAACTCTGATTCCTTTGTAGGTTCGCCACGCATAACCCACTCAGTAATACCAAGTTCACTTAATGCTTCTGAGACTGTTGCCATTTTGTTTTCTCCTTAGTTAATTCTTTTCTATATTTATAATTGTTCTATTGTGCAATTTCCCATACTGTCATTGACCACCTATGTGATGGTGACCCAAATGCACCAGCGTTATTTGGAAACCACATACTAGCACCATTTGGATATATTTGATAATAGTTTTCGTGTACTCCAGGCGTTGAGTTAGCAGTGTATGTGTGTTGATAAGTTGTATCCCAAGCTATATTAGCACCATTCATATATCCATCACCCCATGTAGCTCTTGAACTAGCACTACCAGATGGGCCTCCATACGCTCTTACACCAAAATAATTACTACTATCACTTCTCCAAACAGCGCAAGTTAATTGAACAACTAATTTACTACTTGCTCTTTTTGTAGTAATATCGCACTTTGGATTAGTTAAGGTTACCCAACTTGATGCACTACTATTATTAGTCTGACTACCGTTTGCTGTTACACACTGAATAACCATATCTGGTGCAATGAGTCCAGCACTATCAGTTACAATAAGTTTTTTACCAGTGGGAAATGATGTCGTAGTAGCGTTTACTGTAAGTGTAGAACCACTTGCAGTATCTAAATTATTAATTTTTAATGTTGATGCCATATCCTATTCCTTATCCTAAAACTTCTTGCAATAAAATATTACCACCATATGCAGATTGTTCAGCATCAATATACTGCATATTACTATCACTATGTCTGTAACTTTGCATAGTATATGTAACAGCACTAGTTGTACTTGGTGAATCTAAGAATGTCATATTCATAATACCATCATGTTCGTTTGTTGCATTTCTTACTTGAAATTGTTCAAAATTACTAGATGTATTCCAGATAAGAGTTGTTGAACCACCAGAAATCGCTCTATTTAATCTAAACGCACCTCTCATATATGTTGAAGTACCATTTAATCTAAAAGGTATGTGAAAGTGAACTAAAACTTTACTACTTGTCGCAGTTGGTGTAATTGCAAGAGTATAGTTTGTATCAGCCCATGTTGCACTTGCACTATTTGAATGACCAGCAATAGTACCAGACTGAACCATTTGTCCAATCATATGAGGAACTTGTACACCACCAGCATCAGTTACTACAAGTTTCTTACCAGTAGGAACTGTAATTGTTGAACCACTTGCAGTGTTTAGATTGTTTACGAATAGAGTACTCATTGTGATATCTCCATCAGAGTCATTGTTGTTCCTTGTCTGGTATCTTCACTTGGTCTATCTCCAATATACAAAATACCAGAGGAGTTAGTTCTCATTTGAAGTTTATAAGTCGTTGCTGAAGTTGTTGCTGGACTATCAAGAAACTCAATGTGTAGTTGATGCAGTTGGTCTGTGCCGTTATGATACATTGCCCTTGTTGCTGAATTAGTTTTTGCACTCGTTGGTAATCCTATAGCTGTTGAACCTCGTACTAAATTAAACAGCGAAAGTCTTGATGATGTATTGTGACTAAAAGCTCCACTTACAGTAATAAGAATTTTACTAGTGTTATATTTTGGTGTAATTGTCAGTGTTACTCCAGTTACATCTACGAAACTGGTTGTTGCAGATTGAAAATGGTCATCTATTTTAGTTGTACTGAGAGTTTGTAATATAGAACCAGCAGGCAACTTAACATTTGCAGCTGTGGTTGCACCTACGATATTATCTACTGTTAATGTTGAACCCATTCTTTATCCCCTATACAATTGTAAGATTTCCGTTGACTGTAAGGTTTACAGTTCCAGATGTGGATACAGTCAAAGGCCCAGCTGCAAGTGCATTATCACCAGATGCGATAGTCACACTAGTATTGAGTGTTGTTTCATGAACTCTGAAAATATCTTTTTTACCATTTGTAGTATCTCCATTAAGAGCACCACTATTATTGTCTCCTTGAAAAGCACCAGCACCACCAGAACCAGCAGCAATTTTTGCATCAGTAACAGCTGAGTTTGCAAGGTCAGCAGTTGCAATTGTACTATCTTCAATAGAACGAGAAATTACTTTTCTAATTGCCATGTCTTAATCCTTTTCTATTATTTATGCATCATCTGTATCTGTACCAGACACTTCATCAAAATTCTTTGCATCCTCAAAGAAAGATGTTGTTTCATTAAATCCAAAGTTATCATCTGCATCAGCGGTCACTGGACTTGGTGCAACTGTATATCTTTGTTCTCTCTTTGGTGCGTTGACAGGCATATCTGTATACTGGTCAACTTGAACTTGTTTAATAACTTTCTGGTCTGTAACTGGGCCATACAGATAAAATTTTGCAGTAAATGACATTGTATATGTCAGCACTCTTCTATCTTCAAAAGAGCCTTCATACTCATCTGAATATGTTACTCCAGTAAGAATAATTGGAACATCTCTTGTTGTTCCCATTGAAGTATTATCATTTAATGTAATTGTATAATCTGGCTGAAAGAAAGGTAAAATTTGTTCTACAATCTGAAGTGCGTCATCTGACTGTTTTGCCATAACCACTAATTCAAAATCCATGTTATATGGAACAGGCATAAACTGTGATGACATAGTTTTACCACTGTCAGAATTATTTGTTTTCTTAAATTTTTGAATAGAGTTTAATTTACGAGAAGGGTCATATGCAATACCAGAAATCTCAAAACCAATTCTGGGTAAAGTCAGTGCAACCTTTTTATTAAGGTTAGGGTCTTCTCTAAGTCTTGTTAAGAACTTTTGTTTTGGGCCATACGCAAGTGGTACTTTCATACTTTGTGTTACTGCACCAGAACTATTAGTTCTGACAATGTTAATATTATTAAAAATAGTACCAAAGGCCACTACAACCTTTCGCATAGTTTCATGGTAAAATTGTTGTCCTAACATATTATCTTCCTATATCACCAAATGGATTTGACTCTGTGAAATCAATGATATTATCATCTTGAGTTTCAAAGAAATCATTCATTGCGTTTTCATCTATTGTATCAACTACATAACCTTCTTGTATTATATAGTCACCAGTTTCAAGAACAATCTGGTCACCACCAGTTTCATTCTCACCAATAAGATTATCAGTGCTTCCTTCTTGTTCTAAGTTACCAGTTCCGTCTTCTAATTCAAGACCTTCATTATATGTGGTAGTGCTTGATTGTTCCATAGTAATCTGATATACTAACTGGTCAAGAGAATTAGCTGTTTCAATTGCATCAATCTCTGTGATACCAGTATCAAGGTCTTCACTAGAGTATTCAAAAGTTTTACACTTTAATTTAAAAGCTGGAACATTGTGTACTTGATAGAATGGGTCATCATGGTCTACAAAAGTAATCTCAAATATTTTCTTTACTTTTGGAAAGTAAACTAAATCACCTTCATTCGGTCTTGTCTTTACAATCAAATTAGAATCATGAGATACTAATTGTTCAAATCTTCTTCTTGAAACTACGAAGGTTACATCCTCGTTCATTTGTAAACCGAACTTAGACATAATTTCTTTTTCACCTTCATATCCCTCTACATTTTCAAAGTACATTTCGATAAGGTAAGCATCACCAAACTTAGAAAGAGTATCCTCTCCAAAAAGATTATCCTCTTTGACTAAAGTTCTGGGAATATAAAATACATCTTGACCATAAATCTTCAACTGCTCTATCATTAAATCTTCATAGAGAGTTTGCTCTGGTCTTGTTCCAGTATCAAAATATACGTTTGTCGGCATCAAATTATCCTATCATGTAGTTGGGTGGTAGTTCATACGCAAGTTGAATTTGTTCTTCTAACTTTTCTATGTCTGCCTGAGCCTCCTCAAATAGTTTTGCACCATTTAGAGTTACACCACCTAACATTTGTACACCTTCAAATTTAGAAAGATTTGCACCCCATTGTCTTTTAATTAATGCAGTGGTATATCTTTTTAAGTAAATATCATTGTAAATGTCTGTGTATGTATCTGGGTCTAACTTACGATAACATTCAATAATGATGAAGTCATCAACATTTACATCTTCTGACCAATCCATGTCTATATATAATCTATTTTGATGTTGATTAAAACGAATAGGTTTTTCACCAACAAGAATATGGTCTAAAAAATCTAAATGTTTCATAGTCATTTCATAGTGAATAATAGATTCACTACTAAAGTCATATAAATCATTTAGACGTAATTGGTATCTTACATCAAACATATTTACAGTATTCTTATCTGTAAAGTCAAAAACTTTTACAACTGATAATACGCTTTCTGGAATAGGAATAAATCCATTTCCCTCTAACCAAGATGCAGTAATACTATTATCTGCTTTATCAGTTGCAGTTGCAGAAGTGTTTGTTGCAGCTCTATCTATTTCTGACTGCGTTATTTTGTGTTTTAAATACATTCTTTCGACACCATCATAATGGTATTGTGCGAAGTATTGTAATGCATCATCAATTCTATCATCTACTTGGTCATCATCAACATTAATGTCAATTACAGGCTTACCAAGACTTCTAAGACAATGTTCTTTGAGAGCAGCTTTTGTATTTGGACTTGCCATATTATCTTTCCTTTACTCTATTTATATTATCCAAGTGCAGTAGCCATTGCAATTGAAAACCCAGTTGTTGCACCAGCAGAAGTTTGTGTTGTTCCATCTCCGAACTCAATACCATTTGTTCCCACAACAACTTTACCAGAACCATTCGGTGCAAGTGTAATATCTCTATTAGAGGTAGATACAATACTATGAGTAACTACATCTAGATTGCCTCCAAGTTGTGGAGAACTATCATCTGATATATTTTGAATACCAGCACCAGCGAGTGAGCCTACAGATGCAAACGCAAGATTACCAGAGCCATCTGTTTTCAGAACTTGTCCAGCGTTACCATCTGCCTGTGGATGTGACAATCCATCAATAATAACTTTACCAGAACCATTTGGTGTGATTGCAATATTACCATTTGATGCAGATACAATTGAGTTTCCGTTTACATCTAAGTTGCCTCCAAGTTGTGGAGTTGAATCTTCTGAAACATTTGATATACCAGACGCAGAAACAACAAGGTCTATTGTTCCATCACTATCTTGATATGTTGCAGTGATATTTGTCTCTGTATTACTAGAAAACATTGCACCGACTGTATCTTGAATTACTTCAGTTAAGTCAATATTACCAGTACCATCAAAACTCACGCCATGAATATTTCTTGCAGTTTCTAATGCAGTAGCAGTGGCTGCATTTCCAGATGTATCTTGGTTACCAGTTGCATTAACGCCAGGCAGATTTATATTTGCAGTACCATCAAATGATACCCCACCAATAGTTCTTGCATTTGCAAGTGCAGTAGCAGTATCAGCAACTATTGTGAGGTTATTAATAAATGATGCATTTACACGACTATCAATTGCAGAGTTTACTCTTGCAGTTGTGTGGTAAAGATTGGAAGAACCTTCTGATAAATCGTCTGTGTCAAATCCAGTAAGATTTCTTGTACTAGTTGTTGCAGCCCAACCCATATATCCGTGTGCAGAACATTGATAATGTAAAACTGGTGGGGTAGAATCTGAAACAATAATCTGGGTATATGCACCAGAAGAACCAGGCGTTCCATTAGTTGTAACGCCAGTTGTATATGCAGTTGCTTTAGCTGCATCAAGATAAAAACGAAGTGGATGTCCAGAATTAGTAGAATCACTCTGGTCAAAACGATATGTATTTTTTGGAATAAGTTTTAGATATGGTGAAAAAATACCATTTATTTTATAACCTAAACTAGACCCAGTTCCGTTATATGGATGAGATGAATCTTTTGTTGCGACAACAACTTTAAATGCAACTACATTAACATCAAAGTCAGTTGCATAGTGATTTGCAAGTGTAATAATAGTGCTACTATCATTACGAACATACAGTTTTTTATCAACTGTATTAAGTGCAACTTCACCCTCAATCAAATCAGAAGTATCTGGTATGACTGATATTGTGTTACTACGTTTAAGTTTTATTGGTGTTGTAGCCATTAGGCAATCTCCCTAGACTACTAACTAAATGTTCCACCGTCCACCGCTGTTGCAAACGCAATAGTATCAGAACTTGCAGTATATGTCAAGATACCATCATTAGAACCACCACCGTCTAATGCAGATAATGTATTAGCGGAGTTTGCAACTAGGACTGAACCTTTTGCGATTGAAGATAAACCAGTACCACCGTTTCCTACTGGTAACGCACCAGTTACTTTTGCAGTAAGGTCAATTGACCCTGCTAACATTGCATTTGTAATACCAGATGCTTTTACTCTTAATGCATCTGAGTTAACTTCTATAGAAGAATCATCAACTCCAACATTCAATGTATTACCAGATTTAGTAAGAGCTGCACCAGCAATAACTTGACCAGCACCAGAAAATTGTGTAAATACAAGTGCAGTAGTTCCAACTGTTACTGACCCATCATTGGTCATAACAAAACCGTTGTCTGCGTTAACAGTACCTTCCTCTACAAAGAAGAATGTTCCACCAGTTACTTCTGAATCTGCATCAAAGTCAGTTGCACGAGTCGGAGCACCACTTGCATTAACTGTATAGATACCATTCTCTGAACCAGTTGATTGGTCTTTGATAAGTATTCTATCATTAGTTGCAAGAGTAATACCATCAACTGTTTGACCGTTTGCAAAAGCAGAGGATAAAGTTCCGTTTGCAGTTGTAGCAACTCTTACTGAGTTCTTAACATCAAGGCCTTGTAATTGTGCATCAACATAGTTTTTGTTAGCCGCATCTGTTCCACCAGTTGGTGTTGCAACACTTGTTATTCTTGCACTTGAAACATCAACTGTTCCAGTTCCATTTGGGTCTAAATTTAAATTACCGTTTGTGTTTGTTGTGGAAATAGTATTACCATCAATTGTAATATTATCAACGTCAAGAGATGTAATACCATTTAAATCTGTTTGTGTTGCACCAAGAGCAACTGCATCTGAACCAATCGTAATAGAACTATTAGTAAGTTTTGCATTTGCAATTGAACCAGCCAACATTGCATTTTCTACTGAACCATTTGCAATAGTTAATGCACCATTATTTGCTACAGTCACATCGCCAGATATCGCAGAGTAAATATATTTTTTAACTCTTGTTAATGTAGTTTTTCTATTTGTTCCACCAGCACCATTATCTACGATAAGTAAATCTGCATCTACAAGGTCTTCACCAATATCAGTTCCACCGTCTATTTCTAGAGCTGATAATGCAAGAGTTCCAGTTAAATCTCCTAATGCAAGAGTACCAAAAGATAATGTTCCAGAACCATTTGTTTTGAGAACTTCTCCATTGTTACCATCAGACCCAGGCAATGTTAATGCGAGATTACCACCAAGAGAGTTTGGTGCTTTTAATTGTACATGATGAGTACCATTATTAGTGCCTTCTTTTAATTCTATTGAACCACCAGTTGTTGCGTTATTACCTACGATTAAATCATCAACTGCTTTATTTCCATCAACTGTAATTGCACTACCAGCAGTTAGAGTACCTTGAACATGGTCTAACATATCGGAGAAAAACTTACCACCGATTACATCTACAGTTGAACCATCACCAATAAAGAGTCTATCACCTAAGTTTGACTGTGTACCAGTTCCAAAAGTTACTGCGAGTTCACCAGCAGATAATGATGAAGGAGCTGTAGTACCAGTAGACCTTTTAATCTGAATTGTTGTTGCCATTTATCTATTCCTTAAAAACTACCACCATTAAAAACAAGTGTTCCAGTGGATGTATCTAGTTGGTTTCTTGCAACGAATTTTTGGTCACTTGCTCTAAATTGAAGTAAAGCACCATCTGCAACACCAGTTGCATCTACGTCTGCAGCTACTAATATTCTATTCTCTGAAGAACCAGATGCACCTTGTGGGCCTTGAGGGCCGGGCACTGCAACTCTTGTTACAACTAATTCATTACCTTGAGATATAGAACCTTGTATTTGAGATACACTAGATACTTTTCCAGATATTGCTGTCATATTATTACCTCGTTACACTTGGATTGACTGTGACTTGACCTTCAACAACTCTGGTCTTTGTTCCACCAGATGCTGTTATGAGAACATCATAAACAAACCGTCCTGCTTCTAGAGCAGTCGTTTGAGTTGGTGTTAAAGATATTGTGATTTCACCAGATGATGCGTTTGAGATTGTTGCTGTAAAAGCGGTTGCAGTAGATGATAAAAATGTTTTTCTTATTTGTGCAGCTACTGAATAACCAGATAAATTTACTGCATCACCATTTGCATCCGTTACTGTTACTGTGGTTGTAAAAGTCGCACCTTGGTCTATGAATATATTTGAAATACTTGCCATTCACACAGTCTCCTTTTTAGTATTTATAAGGAAAATGTGTTAGAGTTTAGGATACCATGTGCCCCATGAAACGAGTACCTTGTCTAACTTGCGTAGTAGTATCTCCAGTAACATAAATACCAGTTTCCATAGTTTGGTTTGCATTGAGTTGAATTGTTGCAGAGCATGACAATGTAATATAATCTTCATTTTGACCATCTTGAATACTTCTATAATATGCGTTATGGGGGCCACTAAATGTTGAATCAGTAATAAGATAACCACTGAGATGTGGTGATGCTGTCATTGCGCCAAGTTGAATCTGATAACTAAAATGATAAATTCCATTTACTGGAGCAGTAAATTTTGCATTTCCAGCATTGAGGACAAGATGATTACCAATATTAAACTCAATAAGGGTAAATTCATTCAGTGCTTGTGGCCCACTAGTATAGTCTTTACCAGTTGTTGTGGCTCCAACTCTAACACTAAATGCTGGTTTGGCTGGTTGAGAAACACGACCAGCACTATCAATCGTCATTGCAGTAATTGAATTTGCGTGGTCTTGAATTGTTCCGACTTTTAATGTACTCATTTATATTAACCTATCCTATTAGAAATCCGTAGAAATAATTCCTTGGTGTTGTTGCCTTTCTCGTAAATGTGCCAGCCCCAACATAATATGTGGCATTTACAAAATCATTTACAGCCAAATCGTATATAAAATGACATTGTATTTGATCCCATTCTTGAGATGCAGATGCGTTACTACCAACATATGAACCACTAGCAATGTCATTTTTAGCAATATATATAAGTTGGTTACCCCCACTGTATGCTTCGCCACGAGAAATAGATAAACCAAACATATATATCCCAGCTACTGGAGCAGTAAATCTACCAGTGGTATTATTGTAATGTCCACCATTGTTAAAACTTTGCCCAGCGTTATTAAAACTATGAAAGTAACCATGAGTACCGCTGGAAATTGTCATAGTTGGAGTACCATAAGTTAAAAATGATGGATTATTTGGTGTTGTTACACGACCACCACTATCAATTGTCATTGCAGTTGTAGAACTATCATACTTAATATTCTGAACACCTTGAATATTCATATTAGTACCAGTAAGTGATGTAACACCTTGAATTACATTTGTAATTAAAGTACTCATTGTACAATCTCCATACATTGAATTTTCATAGTAACACTATGTCTTGCAATTGCCCAACTTCCTTGTGTTGTTGCGAGTAATGAAAGGTAATGTGTGTTTGTGTTTGGAGCAGTATAACTACCAAAGTCACTGCCATTTATTGTCATGGTGTCAGACGCACCAGTGCCTTGGCCGTGTGTTCTACAAACTATAACTTGTGTATTATTTACTGGTGTGCTGTCTGTTCCAAGATACGCCATTGCTTGAAAAAAATTAGAAGCATCACCAGTTAAATTAGGAATCATAAATGATACATAAAACTTACTACCAGCAAACTTTGGTGTAAATGTTTGATTAATAAGAGTTATGTTAGAAGCGTTTTGATTAGATAATTCGCCAGCAGTTCCTTGAACAACTTGCACGACAGAACCAGCAGGAAACTTTACATTTGCAGCTGTGGTTTGTCCAGTGATTGTATCTACTGATAAAGTACTCATATGATTGCTAACCTTCCAGTGGATGTGATAGTAAGAGTTGTTCCGTTTGCAATTGTCAATGGGCCTGTAACAGATGCGTTATTATTAGCAGCGATTGTTACGTTACCAGTTGTTGCGTTTAGATTGACACGAAACAAATTATCTCTACCATTTGCGTTCCCATTCACAGAACCATCTTTACCAATATAGTATCCAGCACCTAACGCAACTGCATCAGCAATCTTTGCAGCTGTAACAGCATCATCAGCAATTTGTGCAGTCGTGATAGCGTTATTTGCAACGTCATCTGCAACAATTACATCAGCACCAATCTTTGCAGAATTCACTGCATTATCAGCAAGGTCTGCTGTTGCAATCGTTCCGTCTAGGATACCTTTTGTTGTAATCTTTGAAAGTGCCATCTATTGTTCTCCGAAACTATTTAGTCTGC
>VTLG01005046.1_pt1 | contig 10567 bp, 10 predicted proteins | sample 4694571 | NCBI WGS metagenome assembly VTLG01 (sample SAMN12604809, study PRJNA352737) | marine metagenome | biome: ENVO:00000447; feature: ENVO:00000209|ENVO:00000569|ENVO:01000036; material: ENVO:00002151; isolation source: viral sequences binned using virsorter ... | reverse complement strand
TTAAACTCTCTTGAGGTGTGTTGTAAATAAATGAATCATTATCGGAATGCTCTGCTCCAGTCATTTTTTGTCCATTAGGCATGACATGGAAAGGACCATTGTATTCTTTTCCATCTACATAACCCACTATGTTACCTCTAGGAGTAATACAATCAATAACAGTGATCGACTCACTTGGTCTTCTCCTTGTTGTCATTACTGGTGTAAGTATCGCACCTCTACCACTTTCTGATCTAATATTCATAGGAGGTGTAATAAAATACTCTTTATTATTTGTGCATACTTTTGTAATTGATCCGTTTTCATCGACCCCACATATTTCAAAATCTGGTATTTCATCTTCTAATGTGTATCCTACACCACCATTTTCAACCAAAATTTTATCAACAAATACACCTCTAGATTCTCCAGCTGGATAATTTTCACCCTCTGATATCATAATTATGTCAGTCAATTGTCCGTAAGTGGGTGAGTTTGGATCTTTATCTATTACTGCTCTACCATAAGCACCATAACCTTGATCACAATTATCTACAAATGACACAAAAGGTTCTTGAGTGTAACCCTCACCAGGATATGTAATGTCTACACCAATGATACTTGCAGTTCTTTTTACTAATGGAATTGTATCTTCAAGTTCTGGATCTCCTAGTTCATCAATCTCTGATGCTAACTCTTCAATAAAATTACCTAATATTAATTCACCAGCTGCACCTTGCCCATCACCACCAAACAATTCTAGTCTAGGTAAACCACAGTCTAATATGTTTCCAGCATTACATTCAATATTATCAAAAACATCTCCATAGTTAGGATCTATAACATTTCCATCCTTATCCCTATTTTCACCAAATAATCCAAAAGTATCTATATCCTCTGTTTTTTGTTCTAACCATTTATTTGCTTTATCTAATGCTTTGACAAATGTATTTTGTGTAGATGCATCACTCGGTGGTTTTGATGATGATTTGTTTAAACAATACTCATTTTGTGGAGGACAAACCTTATTAAAGTCATCATCTTTACAATTGATTAAACCTTGGATTTTTGATATGATATCTATTCCACCACCAAGAAAATTTTTAACAGTTCCAAATCCTCTACCAATAATACTAAACAAATTATTAATAGGATTTAGGAATGGACCAATGATTGAATCCATTACACCCACAATTTTTGCAGTTATATTACCTATAAAATCATCTACTGCACATGCAATAGGATTTACGATTCCATTTGTTATTGCATTTTTCAACATATTTTTAATAGTGTTGCCTAATGCCTTCTTCACTGTTGAACCTAAACATCCAAACGCATCGAAGAGTTTATTCACTGGATTCGCAGCACCAAGTGAAAATGCGTCAAACTGCGCTAATGCAGCAAGGGGTGTCATCTTAGAGAGAAAAAATAATTTTACACCATCAAGTGCTGATTCTATGAATCCACCTAAACTATCTTCAAGTAATGTGCTAAGACTTGTGGTTATACCACCAACAATGTCTGTTATCTTACTTGTAGTGGTCTCAATCTTATCAACAATGTCAAGCGCATCACCTAACCCACCAGAAATATCATTGAAGAATGAATTCAATGCATTAGTTATTTCTGATTTGGAAGATGAATTACACTTTCTAGGTGTAGCTAGTACAATACAAGTCATATTTTTATTTAGTCCGTATTCTCAGGTGGTGGTGGAAATCCAATTTTAATTGCCTCCTCGTTGGATTGTTTATTTTTATTTTGTAAGAAGAATATCATTTTTTTAGCAACATCCTCATCTATTAAACCTTGTGTGACTCCTTGATTCACTGCGTCTATTTTATCATCAGTATCACCATTTCTAATGATATATTTTATTTGATTAATTGCGATTGGATTTCCTGTCCCATCCCAAGGTTTATCTTCTGCTGTTTTTGGAGTTGCAAGACCAAAATTTTCTGGAAGAGGATCTGCCTCAGTGCGATTTGATTTGTTAATATCTATTGGACTTGTGTTTGGTGTTGTAGGTCCTAATTGTTCATTAAATTCACCACTTAATATCCCAGTATTAGTCAAAGCACCATAAAATCCAGATAAAGTATTGAATTTACCTATCCCTTGTCTTGCAAAACTATCTCTTGTTCTAGGAAAAACACCTATTATGATACGAGGTCCGTCACTACCATAGACACCGTACACCATGTCACCCTGACTAATTCTAACAGATCTTAATTTATAAGCAGCACCTGAACCTGCTGTTGTTGGAAGTAAGCACAAAGCATAACTTAATTCACCATCCTCAACATTATCATTGTTTGAATTATCACCTAATATTCTTACCTTATATCTCCATCCCCAACCTTTTTCAATTTGTTCTTTTTGAGCGTCAAAAGAAACAACCTTACCAACCCAAGATTGTAAAGGCATTTTTCCATACATCTGACTATTAGCAGAATTAATGAATGGTGATGATGATGGATGTTCGCTCATTCTTTACTCGTGTATAATCCGTATGTGTCTCTTGCTAAAGTTAATGATGTGTATGAATTGTCAGGATCAAAATGATGACACAAATGTAAAATAACATAATATCCACTTCGATGTTGATTATATATTGATAATAATTTTTCATCCTGTGTGATATTTTCTAACCACAATTTAATCACATCACCAGCTTCAAGTTGGACATTACATGGTATTTGTATATCTATAAGTTGAGAGTGTAATAAACCATATCTCATATTTGCTCTAGGTTCATAAACTGATGGATTATTCATTATTTCGGTGCTGACACCTCCCTCATCTGCACCAGGATTTAAAACGTAAGTATATGATTTACAGAAATCTTGAACATTTACTGGAATTTCTTGTTCTTCACCTAATGTTGTTTCAGTAAATAAATTTTCAACTCTCTCTGTATATTGATGAGTCAAAGTATTCATAGTGCATACACGAACATTATATTGTCCATGTTTTAATGAATCTAATATATTTTGATCTTTCTTTACTAGTGGAGATTTTAAAATTTTGAAATCGTTTCCGTAAACTTCATCTAATTTCGCATCAAGTGAACCAAAATATTTGTAAGTATGTGTATCTGCATAACCATCTAAATTTTCTTCAAAACGTCTTATTCCATCTTTTATCATACCATCTATCGATCTAAAATTATACCCACTTTTTGTCTCATAGAAAAAATATCCAGGATCTTCACCATCTGACGGAATAGATTTTTTACATAATTTCAAAATAACATCAAGGGGTGAGTTATGTCCACCTGAGACTTTATCTACATTTTTAGTTGATTCAATTTCGTTAGTTAATAATCCATATCCATCTAATATTTTTTCAACAATATCACTTATCCTTGCCTCTTGAAATACATTGTTTAATGGTTTTTTAGCACAATCAATCGCATTTTTTGAAACAAGAGGAATGTTAATAACTTGTTTTTGTGGCTCATCTATTGAAAGAGGTGTGCCAGTGCAAATCATGGGTGTATCTAAAAATTCTAAATCACCATATCTTGTAGCAACATTAAATGAAATCTCTTCCATTCCTTCAAGTGGCAAGGCATCTTTAATAGTTCCTCTCAAACCTGTACGACTATCAACCACTGATCCACCAGTATCAAACTGCACCATATTTGCAGTTACCATTGGTGAGTATACACTTTCATAATAGTCTAAACCAAGTATTTTTCCACGAGTTTCCACTTCAACACCAGGATTTTTACTGGCATCCTCTGGTTTTTTTACTCTTAAAAAAGTATAGTTACAAGGTCCTGCTGCTGACATTTTAATCTGAGTCTACGTATACTGGTTGAATTTTAATTTCTGTATCTGAGTATCTTTCAGAATCTATTGCTTGTAATCTTTCTAATTCCTTTTGTGGGTCAAAATCTTTTGTTGGATTAAACACTTCTATATATTTAACTTTATTAGGATACTGATCAAAAACGTCCCACCACTGATTTTGTTCAAATTCTTGCATAAGGTTAGGAATTTTTGTTTGTGATTGCTTTATTAAGTTTTTATTTACTTCAGTTTGGAAAACATTTTCAAATGTCCCATCTGGATTTCTTATTCTAAACATTGCTTCATCCTTTCCAGTTTCTTCATTAAATAAATTAATCAAATCAAATTCTCTACCATCAGAGAGGGAACCACTGTCAAGAGTATTGCCAAATTGACTATCAGTTAATTTAGCCATAGCATCTTGAATTGCTTTGCTCATGGTTTCTAAATCTTTAAGTATTGGTTCAGTACCTTTGTATTCTTCTTCTAATTTATCAAAATCATTATTTTTTTGTACATCACTATCAAACATGTTAATAAAATTTTCTGTTTTATCATAGATTGTTTTTATAACATCTGATATTGTCTTTAAACCCTCTCTTATATTTTTAAAAGCTTTATCAACAGCCTCTTTGATAGCATCAATATTATTAAGAGCAACACCAAGCAATAAAAGTGATGCAAATTTTAACAAATTTCCACCAAAATTTTTAAATATTGTATTTGTTGAAGTTGATTTTTTTATTTTTTGTATTGATTTCCCAAAAGGAGATTTTCTTGATTCTAATTTTTTTTCCTTGATTTTTCTCTTTTTATCTTCTGTTTGTTTTATTAATAATCTTTTTCTTTCTAATTTAATTGATCTCAAAGCACCTCTTTTTTTAGATAATACACTATTAATATTATCTGCGTTTATCTTTAATTGTTCAAGTTGTTCTATCATATCATGTATACACTAAATCATTAAAACCAAATAACATAGGAACTTCATTCATATATGGATTTAAAGAATTAATTGGATTTATATGTTCAACATAGGTTGCAGGATTACCACTCATTTTTTTCACAACCTTTTTTTTCCTCAAATCAATAGGAGTTAATTGTTCGATATTAATTCTGGCATCTCCATCCTTTAAGGCATATAATCTCTCTAAACCAATCCTATTTACAGAGAGTCTATCAAATACAAATTCACCACCGTGGACTGCTCCAATTCCAGCTGGATTATATCCTCCATCATGAAATTGTTTGTTAGCTGGTAAATTTTCTAAACCACTAAAAGCAGGTCCCTCTATTATAGAATCTGCTAATGAAAGACCTGACGCAAGTTTTTCAAAATCTAATACTCTTGAACCTTGAAACTTAACATTCTTTATGATACCATAATCTAAAAATTGAATTATACCGTCAATTGCTTCTTTTCTACCTGTCTGGAACATATTAAGTTGTGATCTTTCCTCTAATAATTTTTGTTTTAGTAACTCTCTATTTTCTGGTGTAATACCACCCATCATTTCCAATTCAGTTATTGCCAACTTTATTTCTTTTGGCACACCTTTATATAATGCTGGACCTAAAAATAGGGCAGCTGCTATAAATGCTTTGCTTGAGACTATTCCAAATAAAATTTTAGCAATAGTAAAAAGTGTTTTAGCTGAACCAAGTATATTTAAAGCAATTAAAGTTCCTCCTATTCCAGCGATTAGTTTCCAATTTTTTGTTGTCCAATCAAAAATTCTTTTTAGTCCATCAACAAATTCAGGTTTAGACATCAAACTAACTAGATTGTTAACAAATAAACCAGTTCCTAAAATAATTGCTAATCTTTTTAATCTTTCAAATATATCTACAAATGGACTTACGATTCTTTTTTTTGCATCATTAACAAATTTATTATTTTTCTTGACAGTTTCAATCTCTGTTTCTCTTTTTTCTCTTTTATCTTTAAGTAATAATTGTTTTTCTAATGATAGTCTATCCTCTTCTGTCTTTTTACTATTAACAAAATCTATCTCTAATTGATTTTTTATCTCAATAAGAGTTTCGTTTGTTTGTGTAAGTATTTCAACTGGTGAATTATTTGGTGATATTTTTTTTCCTATATCAATTTTTTGTGCTTTAAAAATATTTTTGATTGCTGTTATTTTTCTTTCATTATTAGCGACTCTACCCTCTAAACCACCAATTTTCATACTGGTTACTTTAATTTTAGGTCCACTATTCATAGTAGACATCTTATTCATAAAATTTTCATATGCTGGAGAGTTATCCATTCTTTCTTTGTTGGGTTTTTAGATTTTCTTCCTCAATATACTCTTGAAGTAATGATACGTATATGTCCTTTTCCCAAGGAATCATATTTTCAATCTCAGTTAATGAATATTTATGATGCTGAATCAGGGCAAAATTTACTTTGAAGTATGACTCAAGATTCGTATGAGCCATACCTAGTTGAAAAAAGCAGCCAGTCCCTCCAATACTACGGTAGATTCTACTTGAGTTTTAGGATTTTTAATTTTTACCGAATGCGATAATTTTGGCATCGTAGTAAAAAATTTTTCAATTGATTGAAATTGTTTTGTATTTAATTGTTCTATAAATTCAATCAATTCTTTTTCAGTTGATTCAGATCCACTCCAACTTTCTTCCTCATTATAAATCATATCAATGCATGATGTAATTAATTTAAGTGTTGATTTTATGTCAGCATCATCAACATTCGCTTCAAAATTATTGTTAACGAAACTTTCAAGAGATGGATATTTTAGTTTGAGTGATAATGCATCATCTAATTTTACTGTTTTAGAGTGACCCTTATTTTTTTTAATTTTTATAGAATCTAAATCAATTTCAACTGTCACAGATGTTTTATTATCATCAGGACATGTTAAATTAACGTCTATTTTTTCACCAACAGATTTCGCACGTACATTGAGAAATAAGAATTCAATGTCAAAGGAGGGCAAAGATTCAACTTTAACATCCTTTGTCAATATACATCCATTTAATATTGTCAACACAGCATCACTTATCTGTTTCATGTCCTCCGTTTCTAATGCCATTATAAGGATTTTTTCCTCACGGACAAGAAATGGTCTATATTTAATTTTTTTACCATTAGATGGTAAAGTCAACTCATAAGTCGGGGTATTAATTTTAGGTAAAGGCATGATGTTTGTTACAACTCAGTAAGATTATTTATAGGGTTTTCTAACCGTTTATTATATAGCGGTCAAAATTAAAAGAAACAGTCACTTTTAATAAATCAGCACTCTTATACGAAACAGGGATTGCACCCATACTTTTTGGAAATACATTTACAAACTGATATCGAAGTGATCTTTTGTAGTTTTTTTCAAATTTATTGATATACATTGTATTGCATTTATATGTGTCTGGATATCTCATTCTTTTGTAGTATGCACGATGAGATTGACTCACTGACGCATCAGATCCACTAGAGATATATTCCATCCAACCTTCAAACATTTTTAATAAAGTGTAATCCTCATCAATATAAAAAGAAAAATCAGTATCCGTATATAATCTTGTATGTGCAAACTGTTGAGGAACACCCATGAAATTATCTTTGACCTCTGCTGTAGCATATGCAGTTGTGGGTAAATTTGCATCACTACATAATATTCCAGATCTTCTAGACAAAAAATCTTTTATATTACCTATACCTGTGTAACTAGAAAGATAAGATTCTACAGATGGTGTCAGAGATGAAAAAGTGACAATATAATGATTATCTTGCGCTAAGGCTCCTATCAGACCCTTAACGTTTGACATCGTTATACTTCTAGCTAATGATTCTCGCACTCTAAATACGTATATATTGTTATTTCTATTTATGTCATATAAAGGAAAATATTATCCATCATACCCTCGAAAGTATAAAGGTGATCCTACAAATATAATTTATAGGTCACTTTGGGAGAGAAAATTCATGGTTTATTGTGACAAGAATGATAAAATACTTGAGTGGGGAAGTGAGGAGATAGCATTACCATACCGTTCTCCTGTTGATAATAAGGTTCACAGATACTTTCCTGACTTCTATATTAAGGTTCAAGAGAACACTGGTCGTATAAAACGATATCTGATAGAAGTAAAACCACATAAACAAACACAAAAACCAAAAAAACCCAAAAGACAGACCAAGAATTATTTAAGAGAAGTCTATGAATACGCTAAGAACCAAGCAAAATGGAAAGCAGCAACAGAGTATTGTGAAGACCGTTTGTGGGAATTTAAGGTGATGACTGAAAACGAATTAGGAATCAAATGAGTCGTATCGCACCACTTGTAGATGATCTTCTCGGAACAGAAGATGCTGACGATATCATGATTGAAATCATGGATGTCTTAGGTGATAGTATAGCATCAACTCCTGAAGTTGGCAAGATATATGTATTTGTATATCAACCAAAAACACCAGGTCGTTATGATCAAAATCCACTAGTAGCAGTGACAAATATATTTGATTGGGGATTCAAAGGAATCAACTTTCACTGGGGTGAATCACGTTCATATACCTTTCAGGAAGTGGTTGGTCAATTATATCAAGTTACAAATGAGGAGTTACAAGACCTAAATACTTTACCATTCGCAAAATACCGTATAAATAACTAAAAAGATAGTAATATGTCTGAGACCAAACTTAATGGATTATATAAAAAAGATGCTGATGGGATATTCCGTAACGTATTTGATGGCACTCCTTTAAATGGTGATCAAAAAATTGAAATTACAGCTGAAAATGATCTTAATGAAAAAGAAGGTGGACAACGTAATTTTGGAGATAATTATAAAGAACAAGAATTATATTATGCATCAGATGAGTACAAAAATACTTTAGAACCCTATGAAAAATCCGTAAGTGGAAATGAGGTTAATAGTGATAATGCTAGTAAAGATAAAAAATTTACTGATGAAAGTGCATCTGAACAGAGAAATAAACTACTACAACAAAAAAGACTTGGTAGATATCAAACAAGAACAAGAGGTGGTGTTTTAAGATATCCTCTCGAAGCACTCACAGAACACACTGATTATTTACAAATTGATATTGAAAAGTATGAACCTATTGGAGATACTTACACAACAGCACCAGGTAGTTCAAAAAGATATGTAAAGGGAAATATATTTACCAATCGTGCTGGACGCAGACCTGCATCAAAATTATCCACGAAACCTTTGATAAACGCAGGTACAATATTACTTCCAATTCCTGCAAATATTGGGGATTCAAATAATGTACAATATGATTCCTCCACCCTAAATGGTCTTGCAGCTGTTGGTGTACAGGCAGCATCAGGATTTATGGAAACTGATTTTACTCAAGGTTTTTCAGGTGGTTTACAACAACTTAATGATTTAAGAAAAGATATAGCAGAGAGAATAAAGCAGGGAACTGGTAGCACTGCAGCTGCAACAAATATTATTAATAAAAAACTTGCATCAGAAGCCGTTAACATATTTGGTGCGAATGTCACTGTCAATCAATTATTAGCAAGAGGTAACGGTGAAATATTAAATCCAAATATGGAATTATTATTTGGTGGACCTACACTTCGTAACTTTAAATTCCAATTCAAATTTACACCCAGAAACACAAAAGAATCTGAGCAAGTTAAATTAATTATTCGTGCATTCAAGAGAAATATGGCTCCTCAAGCACAAGGTGGTGACTTAGGATCAGGTAATTGGTTCTTAAAGACACCAAATGTATTCAAAATAAGGTATCGAACTGGAAGAAATGATCATCCATTTTTGAATAAATTTAAACAGTGTTTTCTATCTGACATGTCAACATCTTACACAGGGGATGGTGTATATGCAACTTATGATGATGCCACACCTGTATCAATTATCATGGATTTATCATTTAAAGAAATACAACCAATTTATGATATTGATTATGATGAGAGACCAGGCACAGGAGCAGTAGGATACTAATGGGATATTTCAGAGAACTACCAGATTTAAGATACCCCTCTTTTTTACCAGAAAAAACATCTTCTCTTGATTATGTTGAAGTAAAAAATATATTTCGTCGTGCAAAATTAAGAGATGATTTACAAAATAATTTTACCGTATTTGACAAATATGAAATCCCGATGAATGCAAGACCAGATACAGTTGCTGAAGATTTGTATGGAAGTGCACAATTTGATTGGGTTGTACTAATTACAGCAGGTATAATAAATGTGAGAAACGAATGGCCTTTGAACGATAGGGATTTATACAATTACTCACTTAATAAGTATGGTGATGCCTTAAATTCAACAAAATTTTTTGAAACTACTGAGGTAAAAGATTCAAATGGAAGATTAATCCTATCAAAAGGAAAAGTTGTTGATAGTAATTTTACTATACCAAACCCAGTCACACCAACAGCAACTTTAAATCCTGTCGTTGGAATAAGTAATTTTGAATATGAAACTCGATTAAATGACGAAAAAAGAAATATTTTTATATTAAGAGAAGAATACTTACAAGAATTTTTGAATGACATGAGGCAAATGATGACATATAATAAATCATCTGAGTATATAAATTCAAAAACAATTCAAACAGAGAATACTAATATCACTTTGCCATAAAAAAAGGAGGTCGTTTGACCTCCTGTATAATTATTCTTCTGCGAGTTTCGCAAAGTACGATAATGCATCGTCCTCGTCTTTGTCTACCGTTGAGGTAGTTGGAGGTGCGGATACAGCAGCAGTTACTAACTCTTCTGCTTCACCACGATCATCATCTTCATCGAAGACTTCTGGATCTTG